>Ga0180217_1000976_pt1 | contig 35479 bp, 21 predicted proteins | sample eDN3rd37CBELigOP_FD_128521 | JGI IMG/M metagenome (GOLD analysis project Ga0180217, IMG submission 128521) | Enriched Organic Plus compost microbial communities from Emeryville, California, USA - eDNA 3rd pass 37_C BE-Lig OP (version 2) (version 2) ... | reverse complement strand
CCCGTCGCTGCGTCCGGGGCGACCACAGCAGTGGTCCTCTACCCAGGGGCCGCCGTCACGGTTTGTGCGCAATGTGCGCGATGTTGGCGGGTGCTAAGGTCGCGCAAGTGCTTGAGAGAGTTGAAGTAAAAAAATCTGCGGGAACCCTGAAAATTCCTCGTGCGGCGCGCACGATCTGTGCGCAAAACCATCGATAAGCACACGGTTGAGGCGGGGAGGAGGTGGCGAGGGCGAGACACGGGCTGAAAGCCCGTGCCACGCGGGAAGGCGGGGAGGATGGGGAGAGGGCTCATCCCCGGCGTGACCTGGCGCCTCGTGCCTGATGCCTGGCGCCTGTCTAGGGAACCAATCCCCCCAGCCGTCCCCCGTTGGCCGCGAGGATCGCCCGTGCGCTCGTGGCGTCAACGCCCCGGTGGTGCATCACCGCGGCCGTCTTGACCTCGCCGTCGGCGCGGTCCAGAAGTGCGAAGGCATCCTCGCGTGGCAGGCCAGTCAGCGTTGAGAGGATCCGGGCGGCGCGGTCGCGCAACTTCGCGTTGGTTGCGCGGAGGTCCACCATCAGGTTCCCGTGCACGCGGCCGGTGCGGACCATCAGGGTCGTCGAGATCGTGTTGAGCACGAGTTTCGTCGCCGTTCCCGCCTTGAGCCTCGTCGAGCCCGTGAGCAGTTCCGGACCCGTTTCGACGACGATCAGGTGGTCGCACGCCGGGGGCGGGGCCATCGGCGTGCACGCCAGCAGCCCCGTCAGGCATGTCGGCACCAGCGTCTTGGCGATCTCCAGCGCCCCCAGCACGTAGGGCGTCGTTCCGCCCGCGGCGATCCCCAGAACCGTGTCCCGCTCCGCCAACCCCAGCGACTCCAGGTCCGGCGCGGCGCCGCGCGGGTCGTCCTCCTTCCCCTCGCTCGAGCGGCGGAGCGCCGAATCCCCGCCCGCGATGATCCCCACGACGCGCGACGGGTCGGTCTGGAACGTCGGCGGGCACTCGGACGCGTCGAGCACGCCCAGCCGGCCGGAGGTCCCCGCGCCGATGTACACCAGCCGCCCGCCGGCCGCGAAGCGCTCCTCCGCCGCGGCGATGAACGCCGCGATCGCATCCGCCGCGCGGGCGACCGCGTCGGGCACGAGGCGGTCCTCCTCGTTCATCAGCCGCACGAGCGACGGCACGTCCATCTCGTGCAGCCGCGCCGATCGCGGGTTGCGTGCCTCGGTCGCGATGTGCGAGCGGTCGGGGGGGATGGGCTGTGCGGCGGCGGCATCCATAGATGTGTGCCCACGCGGGCGGGGCTACGGGTATACCCACGCCCCCGCCACCGGCGCCGGCTCTCGCGAGCCGGTCACCTGCGGCAGCGTGATCGGCACCCGGTCCTCGCACAACGCTCCGAGGACCGCCATCTCCGCGGCCTCGCGGAACGGCGCCGCCACCCCGTGCTCGTCGCTGATCGACACCGGCCCCGGCGCCGCCTCGCGGATCATGTCCACCAGCGCTACATGATGCACCGACCCGCCCGCGAGGATGAACCGCGTCGGCGCGGCCCCCGGCCCCGCGCTTCCCGGCCGCGGGCCGGCGCGGGCGATCGCCTCGGCGATCGCGGCGCACGCGGTTGCCGCCAGGTCCGGCGTCGGCAGCACCGGCGCGTAGCGGTTGACCCACATCGCCACCTCGTCGCCGGTTCCCAGCGAGCGGTGCGGGCGGTCGAACTCGCGCAGCAGGGCCCGCAGGTCGTCGAGCGCGTCGGGGTGAGGCGTCCCCGCCGCGGCGACGCGGCCGCCTTCGTCGTACGGCTGCCCCAGGCAGCGGCGCGCGATCGCGTCGAGCAACTGGTTGCACGGGCAGACGTCGCGCCCGGTCACCAGCGTCACGTCGCGCTGCCGGTCCTCCGTCGCCCGCGGCAGGACCGTCACGTTGCAGAACCCGCCCAGGTTCACCACGAGGCGCGGCTCATCCGGCGAGCGGAAGAAGATGTAGTCGGCGATCGGCGTGATCGGCGCCCCCTGCCCGCCGGCGGCCATGTCCGCCGCCCGCAGGTCGTAGACCACCGGCGTCCGCAGCGCCACGGCGATCGGCGCGGGGTTGATCAACTGCCACGAGAGCGGCGGGGCGTGGAAGATCGTCTGCCCGTGCACGCAGATCAGGTCCGCCCGGTCCAGCGGCGCGGCGGAGGCCAGGACCCGCGTGATCGCCTCGATGTGCAGCAGCGCCAGGTCGCGGGCCAGCGCCGCGATCACCCGCGCCGGCGCGGGCTGCTGCTCCGCCAGCGCCCGCAGGGGGCCGGCGAGCGGGCCGAGCGAGACCGAATAGGTCCGCAGGACCGTCGCCGTCATCGACAACCCCGTCCCCGCGATGCGCACAAGGGCGGTGTCGAGCGCATCCAGGCTCGTCCCCGTCATGCAGCCCACGACCAGCCGGACCTTCGGATGGTTGGCCATCGCGGGGTGAGGGTAGGACCCTCATCACGACGGTTCACACGCGGCCGTGCACGGCGCCGCCCGCGGGGCCCTCGCCCCTCGCCCCGGTCACGCGCGCCCCAGCCGCCGGATCAGAGCCTCGTAATGCGAGCACGACTCCTCCAGCCCCCCGGGGCGGTTGCGCAGCGGCCACAACTGCCGGTGCAGCGCCAGCACCGTCCGGGCGTTGTCCACGAGGCGGGCGCGGGCCGCGCTGTTCGGCCCCCCCGACTCGCGCATCGCCACCGCGTGGTTCACGGCCAGCCACGCCGTCGCGAGCGTGTGCAGCAGTTCGGGGACGATCGGCTCGGGCAGGTCCGCGGATCGCGGGGCGCGCCGCTCCAGGTCGCTCAGGCGGTCGGCCACGTCGCGCCACGCGGCGGTGTCCGCCTCGATCGGGTCGGCCGTGGCCGGGCGGTGCAGATCGGTGAACAGCGCGGAGGCGTTGCGCAGGCGCGCCGAGCGTCGGATCGGCTCGTCGATGTTGCCCAACTCGTCGATCCACCCCGCCACCTCGAGCGAGCGGTCGCCGAAGACGTGCAGCGAGATCGCCCGCGGGTCGGCCGACGCGGTGGGGTTCCAGGCTGCTTGCGCTGCGTGGGCGATCGCGGTCGCCGAGATCGGCCAGTGCTGGTGGTGCCCGCAGTCGCCCCAGTCGGTGACGAGGAAGCCCGTCGCCCCGTGCGAGCGGGCCGCCGCGGCGGCCGCGAGGTTCGCGTTGCGCTCGGCCGTGCGGCCGGTGATCGACCGCCACGAACTTGTGCCTGGGCAGACCCAGGGCTCGATGCCCCGGGCCGTCAGCGTGTCGCACCAGGAGGCGAAGTCCGCGTCCGGCTCGTAGCCCCAGGCCAGGCCGATCGGGTTGGCCACGCCCGGGGCGGCGGCGCTGACCCGCGGCCACAGGGCGAGCGTCTCCGGCTGCGAGAGGGCGATGTCGGCCCACAGCATGGCGCGCTTGCCGTGGCTTGCCGCGATGGCGCACACCTTGGACACGAAGTCGAAGTACACGGCCGCGCGGCCGCCCTTGCCCAGGCGCTCGACCTCGGCGCGGCTGCGGCCGGTTCCGACATCAAACGTCTCGTCGCACCCGACGTTGACCAGCCCCGAGCCGAAGCACGGGAGCAACTGGCCGAGCAGCCCGCGCACGAACTCTTCCGACGCCGGGTCGGTCGGGCACAGCGAAAACGGCCCGGAGCGCGGCCAGCGCATGAACATCCACTCGCCGTGCGTCTCGGCCAGGTGCGCGTACGCGGGCAGTTTGAGCCAGCGGGCGAGGTGGCCGAAGCAGTTCTGGTTGGGCGCCAGATCGATCCCGCGGGCGGCGCAGAAGGTGTCCAGTCGCCGGGCCTCGGTCGGCGTGATCGGCGAGCAGCCGCGCCAGACGTCCTCGTGCCCCTCGTAGGCGAAGGTGTGCTCGGTGTACAACTGGAGATGGTTGAACTTGAGCGACGCGAAGAGGTCGGCGTAGGACTCCAGCGACGTCTGCGTCGGGACCTTGTTGCGGGAGACGTCGAGCATGACGCCGCGTGTGGGGAAGGCCGGGGCGTCCTCGATCTCGAGGCACGGGAGCGTGCGGCCGTACTGCCGCAGCAGTTGCACCAGCGTCGCCAGCGCGTGGCGGAAGCCGGATTCGTCGGCGGCGGTGATGCGGATAGGGCTCGTGTCGCCGGATGCTTCGTCGATCACGAGCGTGTATCCGCCGGTGGGCGCGTCGCCACGCTCAAGCAGCACGTGCGGCCGCTGGCCGTCCGCGGCGGGAGTCAGCAGCGGGCGTCCCATCACGGGCGCCGGCCCGCGGAAAGTCAGTTGCCCCTCCGGCAGCGCGACCGAGCCGCTCCGCTGGTGCAGGCGGACGGGCGCAGGAACCAGCAACGGCGAAAGTTGGCTGAGATCGGGTGAGATCACGGGGAAAGGAGGATAGGTTGCCGGACAAGCATGGTCCGCGTGGCTGCTGGTTCGAAGCACAGGCCCCGCTTCGAGGGTCATCGTCTCCGACTTCCTGCTCGACTCTCATGCAGGAGACCGCCATGGCGGTACAGGGCTCCAACTCCAACGATGAGCCACTGAGGCGACGACTCCAAGACCAGGCGGTTGCCAGAGAGCATTCGCCTGTACTCACGCCATATGAGATCGCCATGCGCGAGGGGCTGATCGGGTGCGTCGATGATGCGCCACCAGACCTCAACACGAATCCTGCGTGCATGGAGGGCTTTGGCAAGCCCTTGCCTTGAAGTAGTGCCCCATGCCTGAGGGGGATGATTACACGGGAACCTCTTGCGTCCCCTCCTCATGCCGCGTGAGATCGGCATACGTCTCGCGCCGCCGGATGATCCGCGCGCGGTCGTTCTCGACGAGCACCTCGGCCGGAAGCGGGTGCGAGTTGTAGCGCGAGGCCATGGACATGCCGTAGGCGCCGGCGCCGAAGACCGCGAGCAGGTCGCCGCGGGCCACCGGCGGGAGCGGGCGGTCCTTGGCGAGGAAGTCGCCGGACTCGCAGAGCGGACCGACGACGTCGCACGGCTCCAGGCCCTCCAGCGGCGGCCGCTCGGTCCGCGCCGGGGGGACGTGCGCATCGGCGACCGTTACGGGCCAGACGAAGTGGAAACTGCCGTACAGCGCCGGGCGGATGAGCGTGTTCATCCCGGCGTCGCAGACGATGAACTTGCGCCGCCCGCTCTCCTTGACGTAGAGCACGCGCGTCAGCAGCACGCCGGCGTTGGCGGCGATCGAGCGGCCGGGCTCGAGGATGAAGCGCAGGCCGCCCTCGCCCGCGCGGCTGCGCAGCAGCGGGACGATCGCCGCGGCGTAGTCGGCCGCGGCCGGGGAGGCGCCGGTCTGGTAGTCCGCCGCGAACCCGCCGCCGAGGTCGAGTGTGTCGATCTTCATCCCCTCCCGCGCCAGGTCGTCGATCAGTTCGAGCGTCCTGGTGACCGCCTGCACGTAGGGCTCGGTCTCGGAAACCGGAGAGCCGATGTGCAGGTGGATGCCGGTCAGCCGCAGGTGCTTCTCGTGCCCGAAGCGGCGGAAGAACGCCCGGGCCCGCTCCAGGTCCACGCCGAACTTCGTCTCCTTCTTGCCGGTGGTTGTGTAGGCGTGGGTCTTGGGGTCCACGTCGGGGTTCACCCGCAGCGCGGCGGTCGCGGTCACGCCGAGCGACCGGGCGATGCCGGCGATGGTCTGGAACTCCGGCTCGGACTCGATGTTGAAGATCGGCACCCCCCTCCCCCCTTCCCCCTCCGACCTTGCTCCCCCCCCTGCCCCGCCGCCGGCCCCGAAACCGAGAGCGTCACGGATCTCTTCGTCCGTCTTGCCGACGCCGGCGTAGACGACCTTCTCCATCGGGCACCCGGCCAGCCGGGCGCGGTGCAGTTCGCCCCCGGAGACCACGTCGAGCCCGGAGCCCCTCTGGACGAGCGTCCGGAGGACGTGGACGTTCGGGCAGGACTTCACGGAAAAACAGATGAGCGGGTCGATCTCGCGGAAGGCGGCGGCCAGGCGGTCATAGTGCAGCGCGAGGGTGCTGGCGGAGTAGACATAGGTGGGCGTGCCGGTCCGGGTGGCGAGGGAGGCCAGATCGACCCCCTCGCAGGCCAGCCGCCCGTCCTGGTACGAGAAAAAGTCCATGGCCGGAGGGTACGCCCAGATAACCGCCCGTACACGGGCTCTGTTCGCACCCGGGTCGGCTTTCTCGGGCGTGGATCCGGGACGGCCCTTGCGGGCAACGCCGGCCGGTGTAAACTGGTTCGCGATTCAAAGGTCTCTCCGTAAGACGGTCGGCCGAGTCAGGCGCGACCGTGCTTTGGTTTCTGCCAGCCGCTTTCAGGCCGGCCGTTCTCGCCGAACGGCCGCGGGAGCGATGACCGATGACGCACGTCGCCCGCCAACTTCTCCGTGATGCGCACGATCGCACGCAAGCCCGCCGCCGCCGCGGCTCAGCGGAGCGCCGCGCTGCGGGGTTCACGCTCATCGAACTGCTGGTGGTGATCCTGATCATCGTGCTGCTGATCAGCATCCTGCTGCCGGCGCTGCGGCACGCGCGGGAGTCGGGGCGGACCGTCAAGTGCATGAGCAACATGAAGCAGATCGCGATCGGTCTGCAGGCGTACGCCAACGACTACCAGTCGCGGATCTGGGAGGCGGGGCACACGGCGCCGTACCGGTTCTGGTACGCCCAGCCGCAGAATCCGCTGTTCCCGGTCAGCGCCGCGAACCCGGCGATCGCGGGGCCGGCGTTCGCGTACCTGACGGACGTGGACAAGATCTTCGAATGCCCGACGAACCGGCGCAAGACCTCCACGCGCGACGTCGCGGTCTTCAGCGACCCGTTCTGGAACACCGATTCCGGGCGCCTTCAGCGGGAACTGTTCAACGTGTTCCTCTCGCAGCGGGCGCTGAACTTCGACTACACGATGGTGACGGGGGCGAGCGGGGCGCGGGTGGAGTCGACGACGCCGGTGGCGTGGGATGCGCGGTGCCAGCAACTCGGCGGGCGCGTCGCCCGGCCCCAGCCGCTGCCGCAGAACCTCCGGTACTTCCGGGCGCTCCCCGTGTTCGTGGAGGAGGACCTGAAGTGGCACAACGAGCCCAGCCCCGACGGCATGTGGAGCAACTGGGATGAGATGACCAGCCGGCACGGCGGCAAGGGCCACATGGTTTTCCTCAACGGCGACGTCGAACTGATGAACCTCCCCCGGCGCATGAACCAGTACTCGAACGACCAGAGCGAGCCCGGGGCCTTCACGGGCAACGACGTCTGGGCCCGCGGCCGCATGGGCTGGTTGCAGGTCGCGCCGAGTTGGCCCAACGGCGGCGCGGGGGTGCGGCGCTACGGGTGGTTCGACCGGCCGTCGTGAGCGCCGGCTTCTGATCCAGGATGCTCGAAACAAAGACCCGGCGCGGCGTCGGCCGCGCCGGGTTGTCTTTCATGCGCGCGGCGTTACTCCGCGCCCGCGGGGGAGACGGGGACGAGAACCGGTGAGGCGCCGGCGGGGGCGTCCACCGTCGCGTTGAGTTGGATCTGGCCGTCGGAGCCCGAAATGGACCGGATGGTCACCGTGCGGCCGTCGGGGGTCTGGACCGTCGCGACGCCGTCGGCGACGCCCTCGAACTCGAGGACGGTGCCGTCCTCGGTGACGACCTGGCCGCGGAACATGGCGCGGACGGCGGCGGGGCCGCCGGAGGCGGCGAAGACGGTGCCGCCGACGACGGCGGCGCCGATGCCGACGGCCGCGGCGACGCGGCGGGAGCGCCGGCGGGCGGCGGAGTGCTTGAGAGCCTCGGTCATGATCAACTCCTGGAACGGTGGTGGGCGGTCCGCTCCTGGCCAGGGGTCGGACCTGATGGAACCCAGCGCGCTGTCAACGGTGTTGTGTGCGGTGGTCATGGGGTGGTGCTCCCGCTGCCGCCTTCCAGCCGTTTCCGCAGGGCCTCGCGGGCCCGTGACAGGCGGGACTTGACGGTCCCCTCGCTGGCGCCCAGAACGGCGGCGACCTCCTCGACGCTGAGGCCCTCGAGGTAGTGCAGGGCCAGCACGGACTGGTGCGCGGGCGAGAGCGTCAGCATCGCCTCGCGCGATGAGCGGGCGTCGGCGGCGGCGGGCGCCGCGGCGGCAGCGACGTCGGTCGCTCCGCGTCCCACGAAGATGAGCCATCGTCCGCGGCGGCGCGAACGGGCCCACTTGTTCACGGCGTTGGTCGCGATTCGCAGCAGCCACGCGCGGATGGGCAGGCCGCGGTCCTGGTAGCGGGGATAGGCCCGCAGGGCGGCGAGGAAGACCTCGGCGACGAGGTCGTCGGTGGCGTGGGCGTCGCCCGTGCGGCGGTAGATGTAGCCACCGATGGCGGCGTAGTGGTCGCGGTAGACGTGCTCGAAGGTCGCTCGGGTCGCGGCGTGAGGAGCCACGGCGGGGTCCGGAGCGTCCGCTTGAGCGAGGCGGAGGATGGAGGAGGCGTGGCTCATGACGGGATCGGGGACGTGCCCAGCATGATCAATCCCGCCGGAGCCTTTCAGGTTCCGTCGAGCCCATCACTTCTTACCGCCTCCCCCCGCCCCCGCTGCCGGCGGCGAAGCGACGGGCTTCAGAATGGAGCGTCGTCCACGTACTCGTCCGGTTCGTCGAAGACGGGCCGGTCGGGGCCGCCGCCGTCGCGGTGGTTCTCGATCGGGCCGGTCTTGGGGCCGGGGGCGAAGGGGCGCACCTCGACTTTGAACGAGCCCGGGGCGCCGCCCTGGCCGGATTGGGTGAGCGGGTTGCCGCGGACGCCGTAGCCGCCGTATGCGACGCCGCCGTCCGCGTACCCGCCGGGGGCGACGCGCGCGCCGGCGTAGTTCTTGAAGCGCGTGGTCTCGTTGTCCCACTTGAGCAGGACGGTGTCGGTGGGGCCGTTGCGCTGCTTGGCGATGATGAGTTCGGCGATGCCGACCTTGTCGGGGTTCTCGTCGGCCCAGTTGGGGTCGCCGATGTGGTAGTACTCCTCGCGGTGCAGGAGCATGACGACGTCGGCGTCCTGCTCGATGGAACCCGACTCGCGAAGGTCGCTCATGCGCGGGCGGTTGGCCTCGCGCGACTCGGGGCCGCGGTTGAGCTGGCTGAGGCAGACCACCGGGATGTTCAGTTCGCGGGCCAGGGCCTTGATGCCGCGGCTGATCGCGGAGACCTCGACCTGGCGGCTCTCGCGGGCGGCCTGCGGGGCGCTCATCAGTTGGAGGTAGTCCACCACGATGCAGCGGACGCCGTACTGCGCGACCATGCGCCGGGCGCGGGCGCGGAGCATGAGGACCGTGAGCCCGGGCGTGTCGTCGATGTAGATGGGCGCCTCGGCGAGTTTGCCGCAGGCGGCGATGAGGGCCTCGTAGTCGTCGGGCGTGAGGCGGCCGGAGCGCATCTTGTGGCCGCTGATGCGGGCCTGCGCCGAGAGGAGGCGCTGCGCGATGCTGCTCTTGGACATTTCGAGGCTGAAGAAGCCGACGGGGACCTTCTCGCCGGTCGCGGCCTCGGGCGTGCCGCCCATGGCGATCTGCTGCGCGAGGTTCAGGCTGAAGGCGGTCTTCCCCATGCTGGGGCGGGCCGCGATGATGATCATCTCGCCGGGCTGGAGGCCGCTGGTGAGTTCGTCGAGGTCGTCGAAGTACGTGCGGATGCCGCTGATGCCCTTGCCGTGGAGCGACTCGAGACGGTCGTACTCAATCTGAACTAGGTCGGCCAGGGCCTGGGGATCGGAGGACTGCTCCTCCTGGGCGATCTCGAAGATCCGCGCTTCGGCGGCGTCCACGATCTCGCGGGCTTCCTCGGCGCCCCCGCCCGCGCCGTAAGCCTCGAAAGCGATATGGCCCGCGGCCTCGATGAGGCGGCGGAGTTTGTACTTGTCGGCGATGATCTTGGCGTAGTACGGGGCCGCGGCCGAGCCCGGCGTGCCGCGGGCCAGGTTCATGATGTACTCGGCCCCGCCGAGGTCCTGAAGCACGCCCTTGTCGCGCAGCAGTTCGGTGAGTTGCACGATGTCGCCGGCCTGGTGGCGCTCGTAGAGCTGGACCAGCGCCGAGAAGATGATGCCGTTGGCCTGCGAGTAGAAGGCGTCGGGGGACTTGATCAGCCCGACGACCTCGCCGGTGACTTTCGGGTCGATGATCATCGCCCCCAGCAGCGCTGCCTCGGCCTCGGGCGAGTGCGGGGGGAGTCTGTCGAAGAGTTTGCCGAGATCGACCTGGACGATCGGCGGGCGTCCGCGTCGTCCCCCGCCTCCCGCCGCGGCCATTCCCCCCGGGCCGGCGGGGACCGAGATGCCTCCATCCGTGGTCGTCATTTCGGCCAGTGTCCAGTGCCCGCGTGACGCGCTCTTTGAACCGACAACTTACCCGCGGAGAGTCCCGCGGCACGCGGCCGGTCTTCGGCGTCGCGGCGTCTCCTCTACGATCACCATATGCCGCCAGTCCCCGAACAGCCGTCCCCACCCCCCTCTGCGCCGATCCTGCCGGCGGCGTCGGCCGCCGCGGGGGGACTGGACCAGTCCGATGCGCCGGCGCTGGATCAACTGCTCCCCGACCCGCTGCCGCCGGAGCCGATGACGCTGTTCAAACGCTGGCTGGATGAGGCGACGCGGCGGCGCGTGCAGCCGAACCCCAACGCCTTTTCGCTGGCGACGATCGACCCGGACGGCATGCCGTCGGCGCGGATGGTCCTGTGCAAGGCGGTGGACGTGGAAGCCGGGTTCATCGTCTTCTACTCGCACTACACCGGGCGCAAGGGGCGGGCGCTGGAGGCCAACCCGCGGGCCGCCGCGTGTTTCCACTGGGACACGATGGACCGGCAGGTGCGGATCGAGGGAATGGTGACCCGGTCGCCGGAGTCGGAGAGCGACGCGTACTTCCGCACACGTCCGTGGCTCAGCCGCGTCGGGGCGTGGGCGAGCCGGCAGAGCGAGCCGATCGGTTCGCGGGCGGAACTGGTGGCAAGGCTGGCGGAGACAATGCGGCGGTTCGGGATCGACCCCGCGCGGCCGCCGGCGCCGGACGCCGCGGGCATCGAGGTGCCGCGGCCGCCGCACTGGGGCGGCGTGCGGATCTGGGCGCGGCGGGTGGAACTCTGGGTCGGCGGGGCGGGGCGGCTGCACGACCGGGCGGTGTGGGAGCGGGACCTGCGGCCTGTGGGCTCCGGGGAGGGGTATGAGGCGGCGGGGCCGTGGCGGGCGACGCGGCTTCAGCCGTAGCGGGAGCGACGCGGCGCGACGTCCGATAGCCCGCGGAGAAGCCGGGTCAACTCAAAGGCGTGCGGCATCCTTGCCGACAAAGGTCCCTGGATCCCGATTGCGGGCGGCCGGGGGTGGTTGCGCGCGTGCTCGGCGCAGGGCAGGAGCGAATGAAGATTCGCGCAACACTGACCGCCGCTGAAGTGCAGGACCTGCACGACCGTCTCGGGCGCGTGCTGGACCGGATGAGCGTGGAGTCGCACCCGCGCGTGGCGCTGCGGGTGCTGGAACTGTCGCGCCGGGCCGATGCGCAGATCAGCGAGTACGGCGAGGTCATCAAGACGGACTGGAACCTGACCGGGCGGCTGCTGCGCCTGGCGAACTCGGCGCTGCTGGCGCAGCGCACGCCCGTGACCAAACTGGAGCGGGCGCTGGTGCTGCTGGGGCTGGAGCGCGTCAAGGCGGTGGCGCTGGGGTTCTATCTCAGCCGCGCCGCGGCGTCGGAGGGAGGCCGGCGCGTGGCGCGGGAGGTGTGGGGGCAGTCGGTGTACCGCGCGTGCCTGGCGGCGTGCCTGGCGAGGGCGAAGTGCCCGTCGCTGGCCTCCGAGGCGTTCGTCGTGGGGCTGATGCTCGACTGCGGCATCCCGCTGATGGCGCGGCTGCTGGGCGAGCCGTACGAGAAACTGCTCGCGGTGTGCACGACGCCCTCGCGGCTGTTCCAGGCGGAGATGAACACGCTGGAGTTCACGCACACCGATCTGGCAGCGGCGCTGATGCGGCGGTGGTCGATGCCGGCGCTGCTGGCGCGGCCGATCGTGTGGCACCACGCGCCGCCGCCGCCGGCGACGGTCGCGAGCGATGCGCAGGCGATGCTGCAACTGATCGCCTGCTACACGGGGTGCATCGTGCTTTCGGCCGACGGCAGGCCGCGGCACTCGACGCCCTCGTCCACGACGGCGGGGAGCCTGCTGGGGCTCTCGCCGGTGGAGTTGAGCCGGGTCGTGGGAGCGGCGACATCGGAGTACGGGGCGCTGTGCGAGGTCTTCTCCGACATTGCCGACCACCTGCACGACCCGGACCGGATCGCCGAGAGCGTGCAGATGCAACTGGTCGAGGCGCTGGACGCGGAACTGATCCGGTCGGTGTCGCGCGATGTCGCTCTGCCGCCCCTGACGGTCGCGGGCCTGCGGGTGGACCTGGAGCGGGCGGCGTCCGCGGGCGCCGAGCGCGACGGCGCGGGGCCGCGCATCACGGCGTACCTCTCCACGCCGTCGGGGGAGCGGGTGATCTCGTGCACGCTGCGGGCGCGGGCGGAGACGCCGGCGTCGCTGCGCCGGGCGCTGGGCGTCGATGAGGCCACGGATGCGGAGTTGCGTGCGCTGATGGAGCAGATCGCGCGTCTCGCGGCGTGAACCGCGGCGACACGCGGCGGCGCACTGAGCGGACAAAAACGAAAGCGGCGGGCCCGTGTGGACCCGCAGCTTCTTGCTTTGCCACTTACGCGCGGGAGCGGCGATCAGCAGCCCTCAAGCGCCTGGAGCCACGCGCTGAGGAAGGCGCTGATGTCGGTGGAGTTGACTTGGCCGTTGCCGTCGAAGTCGGCGTCGAGGTTGCCCTGGTTCAGGCTGTCGAGCCAGGCCGTCAGGAACGCGGAGATGTCGGTCGAGTTGACCGTGCCGTTGCCGTCCCAGTCGGCCGGGCAGCCGGCGCCCTCGAGGACGTAGAAGAGGTTGAGGCCGGTGGCGCTCCCGTCGTCGTTGGAGACGGTGATGTCACGGTACCCGACGGGGGCGTTGGAAGCGATGACGAAGGAGAGGCCGGTCACCTCGGTGCCCATCGCGTTGGGGACCGGCGTGCCGGTGACGGTGACGCCGGTGCCGGAGACGGTGACCATCGACGCATCGGTCACGTTGCGGAGGTTGGTGCCCGTGAGCGTGAACGGGACGGTCTGGCCCTGCTCGCCGCTGAAGGGCGCGACGCTCGTGACCGTGGTGGTCGCGCCGAAGACGGTGACGTTGATCGTGTGGAAGCCCTGGCGGTTGTTGGAGTCGGTCACGCGGAGAGTGACGGGGTAGACGCCGTTGGAGACATAGATGCGCGTGGGCTGCGGGGTGTCGAGGGTCTCGAAGACGCCGTCGCCGTCAAGGTCCCAGTCGTAGCCGCCGGGGCTGGGAATCGTGGCGCCGATCTCGGTGGCGCGGGAGTTGAGGTTGCCCATGAACCAGCAGATGGTGCCGGCCCGGCAGCGCTTGTCGATGCCGGCGATGGCCTGCGGGGGCGCCTGCGCGGTGTTCACGCGGATGACCAGGTCGTACAACTGGACGATCTGGTTGGCGGCAGGGTTGGGGCCGGCGTCCACGACGCGGACGTGGTAGGTGCCGGCGGGCAGAGACGGGACGCTGAGGGTCTCGGTCTGGCCCGCGCCGGCGCTGGCCGCGGACTGGATGATGGTCGTGCCGACGGCGTCGCGCAGTTCGATGTTGAGGTTGCCGGCCTGCGAGGCGTTGACCGAGGCGGTCGAGCCGGAACAGCCGAAGGCCTGCGCCCCCTGGATGTACGTGCCGCCGGTCGGGGTCACGGTGATCGAAACAGGCTGGGCGGAGGAAAGGGTGAAGCGGAACCAGTCGGAGCCGCTGCCGAGGGCGCCGTTGAGCCCGTTGATGGAGAGGTCGCGCTCGATGACCGAGCGGAGGATCGGGGTCGTCAGGTCGCCGAAGTCCTTGGCGTTGGCGGCGTTGACGTTGCCCGAGAAGCGGTCGCCGTAGTTGCGTCCGCCGGCCCGCTTCTCGTCGTTGGAGAGCGTGTCGACGTTGAAGTGGATGCTGGGCTCCATCAGGAACACGTTGTTGCACGGAACGACGTGGAAGCAGGCGAGGCCGTGGCCGTGCTCGTGGGCAATGACGTTGCGGAGGTAGCGGTAGTTGCCGAAGGAGTTGGAGTAGTCGCCGGCGTAGTTCGTGTTGATGGCCATGTCCCCGCCCTGGCCGGGGAAGACGTTGTAGGCCAGCACGCCCGCGCCGTTGACCAGCGGGAAGCCGCCGATGCGGATGTCGCCGCGGGTCGCGACGCGCGTCGTGCTCGCGGTCATGGGCGTGTTGTCGTCGGCGACCTCGCGGTAGCGCAGGCCGGCCGAGCGCGCCCAGGAGGCCAGAGACTGGCGGATCAGTTCACGCCCGCGGTCCACGTTGCTCGCGCCGAAGATGGTCGCGAACATCGCGTTGAGGGAGTTGGGCGCCGTGCCGAAGCCGACGCTGGTGAGCCCCCAGGTGACCCCGTCGTCGGGGAAGCTGTAGGTGAGGTTGGCGGCGCGCGCCGTGCCGCTCGGGCCCTGGAGCCCTTCGCCGAGCCAGACGGGGGTATCGACGAAGAAGCGCAGGCCGCCGGGCTCGATCCCCGCCGGGAGCAGGTGCGTGCGCTCGAGCAGGTCCTCGTACTCCTCCGGCGTGAGGTCGGGCGCGTAGCACGCGGGGCTGCCGCGGAGGCGGGCGAGAATATTGATCCGCTCACGCTCGGGGTTCTCGGCGCGGGCGGCGAGGTTCTCGACGGCCTGCATCAGCGGGGAGGTCGCGAGTTCGGCGGCGGGCGTGGGGGCGATCTTCTTCTCGGGCATCGGCGCGGCGACCGCGGCGCCGGCCGCGAGGACAAGCACGAGTGCGGAACGGATCGGCGACAGGTTCATGGGCGGTCTTCTCCAGGGCGACCGGCGGCGGGGACGCGGACCACGGTGCGGCTCGCCGCGGGGGCGGCGAGCCGGCCTTCCGGCCGGATCCGCGTACCCGGTCAGGGGAACAAACGAGCGATCAGCACCCGCCGCTGAGGGCGGCGAGCCAGGACGTGAGGAACGCGGAGATGTCGGTGGAGTTGGTGACACCGTCGCGGTTGTAATCGGCCGCGATGGTGCCGTTCTCGATAGCGGTGAGCCAACTGCTGAGGTAGGCGGAGATGTCGCTGGACGTCACGGCGCCGTTGCCGTCCCAGTCGGCCGGGCAGACGCAGGTGTCGGGGGCGTTGTCGCCGTTAAGGTCGTAGTACGGGGAGGCGCCGACGAGACGGAAGACCTCGCCGCCGAAGAGGTCGCAGATGTACATCTCGCCGTAGCCGTCGCGCCCGAAGCCGGCGATGCCGGTGATGCTCAGGCCGCCGCCGGGGGCGAGTTCCGTGGTGCGGTCGGTGTACTCGCTGATGGTGACGCCGTTGGTGCGGAAACTGGCGATGCGGTTGTTGCAGTAGTCGGCGAAGAAATAGGTGCCGTGGAGTTCGGGGATGCCGCAGCCGCGGTAGACGATGCCGCCGGTGATAGAGCAGCCGGCGAAGTTGGTCGGCGGGAAAGGCGTCTGGGGGCTGTTGGCGTAGACGAGGATCGGGCTGACATACGCGCTCTGCGGCTGGCAGCCGGTCGTGTTAAAGGCGATGTTCCCCTCGTAGCAGCGCCACCCATAGTTGCGCCCGCCCTGGTAGCCGGGCTGGCCGGGCAAGGTGCCGGGGATGTGCGCGGGCTGGAAGTTGATCTCTTCGCGTGCGTCCTGGCCGACGTCGGCGATGTAGAGATCGCCGGTGGCGGGATCGAAGTCGCAGCGCCACGGGTTCCGCACGCCGACGGCCCAGATCTCGTCGGCGCCGGCGACGCCGACGAACGGGTTGTCCGGCGGGATGGTGTAGTGGCGGTTGGGATCGGCCGGGAAGCCGTCGTCATCGTCGTTGCCGGGGATGTTGTCGGGGCCGTCCACGTCGATGCGGAGGATCTTGCCCAGCAGTTCGTTGATGTTCTGTGCCCGGTTGCCGGGGTCGCCGCCGTTGCCGCCGTCGCCCAGGGGGATGTACAGGTAGCCGTCGGGGCCGAAGGCGAGCCACCCAGCATTGTGGTTCGCGAAGGGCTGGGAGACCGTGAGCACGATCTGGCCGTTGGGCTCGGCGGCGGTCGAGGTCATCGGATCGCCGGCCGCGCGGAAGCGCTGGATCACCGTGGTGCCGTTGGCGGCGGTGTAGTTCACCCAGAAGTAGCCGTTGGTGGCGAACTCGGGGTGGAAGGCGATGCCGAGGAGGCCCTGCTCGTCGCCCGTGCTGACCGTCACGCTGAGGTAGGGCGTCGTCTGAAGCACACCGGTGCGCAGGTCCATCACGCGGATGCGCCCCTGGTTCCCGGCCCGCTGCTCGACGATGAAGATGCGGTTCAGATCGCCGGGCGGAGCGGCGACGAAGACCGGGCGGGCGAGGCCGAAGGCGACCCGCTGGGTGGTCAGTTCCGTCTGCGCCGAAGCGGCGGGAGCGAGGGCAGCGAGGGCGGCGAGCGTGGAGACAGTCATCACCAGCGGCCGCCCGCAACGGGGCCGGACCGCGCCGGGAACGTTCTTCATCGATGCACCTCCATGCTGGGATCGCGCAGAGACCGACCCGCGGCTCGAACGGATCCCAATCTACTACTCTACAGCCTGCGACGGGACCGGCAACCTATCGGCGCCCGCCGCTTGGTCGATCAGGACAGGCCGCATGCGCCCGTTTCCCGGCACAAACGACCCAAACGACGCCCTTCCTGGCCGACCCGCCCGGGTCAGCACTCGCCATTCACGCCGGCGAGCCACACCGTCAGGAAGGCCGAGATGTCGGCGCTGTTGACAACGCCGTCGCGGTTGATGTCCGTGACGCCGACGCCCTGGGAGACATCCACAAGCCACTGCGCGAGGAACGCGGAGACGTCGGTGGAGTTCACCACGTTGTCGCCGTTGAAGTCGGCCGCGCAGGAGGCCGAGCACGTCATGGTGGTGGCGATGATGCGGACGTTGTCCACCTGCCACCCGCGGAAGTTGTTGGCCGTTGAGTCCCTCGTATCGAAGTTGAACCGCAGCGTCACGGTCTGACCGGCGAAGGACCTGAGGTCCACCTCGCGGGTCGTCCACGCATTGGGAGACTCGGGCGGGTCATCGACGATCGTCTCACCGATGTAGATGCGGGAGAGGTCCCAGTTGGTGGCGTTCTCGGTCTGGAGGGTGTAGCAGTACGAGAGGGTGACGGTGCCGTCCGCGGGAATCTCGGGGATGGTGATGGGCGCGGTAATCAGGTCGCCCGAGTTGGTCGCGCCGGTGTTGTAGTTGCAGGTGCCGTCGGAGTTGTAGGCGATCCACGACGTCCCGCCGCAGGTGGGCGTGACGGCGCAGGCCGACTGGATGTGCCAGAGGCCGGTGGTGGTCCAGCCGGCGGGGAGGGTGTCGAACGACTCATCCACGAGCGTGACGACGGTCGTGGTGCCGATGGCGTAACTGAACACATTGGTCGGGGCGTTGAGCGGCGACGTGCGCACGCCGCCGTTGACGCCCTCGACCGACGCGAAGTACTGCGGCGTATCGCCGCAGCGCGCGGCGGGGATCGTCGCCGTGTACGTGTTCTCGGAGACGTGCGTCAGCGGAACCGTGGTGAACGGGCCGTCGCTGCTGAAGCGGTACGAGAGGACGGCGGAGCCGGGGACGACCTCGTCGCCGCCGGGGTTGATGTTGACGCTGATGTCCACGCTCTGACCGGGCTCGACCAGGCTGGGCCGCGGAGCGGCGACGGCGATGGAGAGGCTGGCGGGGCCGGTCTGGACATCGCCGCTGGCGACCAGCGCGTACCCCTGCGTGGACTCGTTCACGGCCGTGCCGGTGATGCTGACCGTCCATGACCCGGGGATCGGCGCGCTGATGCGGACCTGCTCGACGTTGTTGCGGGCGTCGGGGGAGCCGCCCGTGGTGGACTCGCCGCCCGCGAAAACGTTGCCGAGGTACATCGTGCCGTCGGGGGCCGTCACGACGAGGTCGAGGTTGTTGACGGTGGCCACCGAGGCGCCCGCGGCCGCGGGGGGTTCGGTCCAGGTCAGCGTGATGCTGAGCGGCTCGGACGAAGAGAGAACGTTGATGGTGTGCTCGGCCACGCCGCCGGTGGAGAGCCCCTCGGCGTTGCGCACGTCGAAGACGACCATGCGCCGCGAATCCGAGCCGTTGGCGAAGTAGAACGTGTTGTCGAGCAGAACGCGGCCCCACCCCTCCTGGTTGCTCGGGAAGCCGGGGACGCCGGTCATGTCCACCGTCGAGTTGAGCAGCGCCGCCTTGACCAGCGCCCCGCTGGGGACAAAGCCGTCCGACGGGTTGAGGACCCCACCGGGGTAGAAGCCGTCGGTGAAGTACTGGCGGGCGAGCAGCGCGGCGCCGGCGACGGCCGGGGTCGCCATGGACGTGCCGCTGGAGGTGCTCGTGCCGCAGGTGGTGGAACTGCTCGCGGAGACCGTGCTGCACCCGGGGGCGTAGATCTCGGGCTTGCGGCGAAGGTCCGTCGTCGGGCCCGTGCCGCCGTAGCAGTGCGACGCCTGGTTGGGCACGGGGTCGGTGGCGCCGCAGGCCAGCAGGTTCTTGGCGTTCTCGGGGTTCTTCAGCGAGGACTGGTTGGTGACGGCGAGGGTCACCATCGAGTCCTCATTGAGCCACAGGAACTCATCGAACGCGCGGCAGAGGGCGTCGTACGCCGTCGTGGCGTCGTTGCCCCACGAGTTCGTGTGAACACGGGCGCCCTGGTTGTGGTGCGTCGTGAGGCGATCGAAGGTCTGCGGGCCGTTGAGCGGGCTGGGGTAGACGTCGTGCACGATCCTGGCCAGGTACGCCACGCCGCGCAGGTCGTTGTCCGTCCCCGAATCCCCCGCGACCGTGCCGGCGACGTGCGTGCCGTGCGAGCCGGCCGTGCCGGACCCGGCGTTGAGCGCCAGCAGTTTCCGGTGATCCGGGCCGACGGGGACCGTATCGCTGAACGAGCAGTGATCCGGGCGGATGCGGCTGTCGAGGATGCCGACGATCTGCCCCTCGCCGTGGATCCCCGCCTCGTAGAAGGGCGTCACGCCGGGCAGGTTCGTCTGCACGACCCAGCGGTTGTTGGAGTTCGACCGCTCCGTGACCTCGGGGCCCTCCTCGATGAACTGGACCTCGCTCATCGCGGCGATCGCCGGCACGTCCGCGAGGCGGACGGTCGCCGTGACGTACCCGTTGCCGGCCAGAACGTCCATCCCGTGGATCTCGGCCCCCTCCAGCGCGGCGATCCGCTTCGCAACGGCCGGCGGCCGCACGCCGTCAAACAGCGTCACGACCACGACGGTCTTGTCCTCGGCGGCCAGCGCCTGACGCTCGGGCGTCTGGAAGTTCTTGCGGCCGACCTCGGGGTCGATCTTCCACGCCCGCTGGTACACGCCGTGCCAGCGAACGAAGTCGATGCCGGCCAGCCGCTCGGCGTCGGCGCCGTCGAACCGGGCGATGTAGGCGTTGGCCGGCAGATGGTCGCCGAGAGTGACCCCGGCCGCGGTCAGGGCCTCGCGGCGGGCAGGGGTCATCGGGCCGCGGAGTTGAATCACGTAATAGACGGGAGCCTCACCCTCCCGCAGGGCGGGCGTCGCCAGGGCCTCCAAGCCGCCGGCCATCTCGGGGAGGCGGATCTCGCCCGTGCGAAGATAGAGAACTTCGGGGTCGATGGGCGTCGCGCCGGGGTTCGGGTCCACGACGGCGGGGACGGCAGCGTCACCAGCACCGGCCGCGAGGCCAGCGCAGGCCAGCAGACCGAAAACGGCGGGGGCAATCAAACTCCGCGGCATCGACATGAGCGCAGTTCCTTGGGATCGGCGTTTCCGAACAAAGACCGCCGCCGCGGCGGAGGGGGGAGGGGGGGCGGCGTGCGGTTCAACCATGTATCGAATGTAACGGTTTGACCAATGTGTTGCGAGGGGGGTTGGCTTTCTGCCGGCAAGAAAATCCTGGGTCAAACGGGACACCTGGGACCACCCCGGGCCCGGCGGCCGCCTGCTCAACAGCCGGTGGACACATCCGTGAGCCACTGGGTGAGGAAGGCGCTGATATCGCTGGAGTTGACCGCGCCGGACCCGTCGAAATCGGCGTTGAGGTCCTGGTTGTTGAGGCTGTCCAGCCAGGCGGTGAGGAAGGCGGAGATGTCCGTGGAGTTGACGGCGCCGCTGCCGTCCCAATCGGCGAGGCAGCACCCGGCGTAGCGGGCGGTCACGGTGGCCGGAGCCGTCACGGTCATCGCCAGCACGGTCGAGGGGCCCTGGTCAACGCCGTCGATCTCCCAGCGTCGGAAGCACAGGCCCGCGGCCTCGGAGGGCGCGGCGAGCGTGACGTTCACGCCCTCGAGGTAGGACCGGTCCAAGGGCGTCGTCCCGCTGGAGTTGCCGGAGTTGTCGGCCGGGTTGATGGAGATCGTCACGGCGACGGGCGCGGCGGTGTCCAGCCGCGTCGCGCGGACCTGGAGCGTGTGCGAGACGTCGCAGTTGGAGATCTCGTTGATCGCGTCGCGGAAGGGTTGCAGGTCCACGCGCGTGCCGCTGTTGCTGCAGCCGCCGCCGGAGCAGTGCGTGACGACGCCGACGATCTGGTTGGCGACGAGGATGGCGCTGCCGCTGGAGCCGCCGCGGACGTCGGCGTTGAAGCCGTAGAAGTCCGGGGCGACCTGGTTGATCGTGCCGATGGAGCGCTGCTGCGTCTGGTTGCGGACGCAGTTGGTGTCGGCGCCGTAGGCGAAGATGTTGATCACGGTGCCGTTGACGGGCGGGTTGGGGGCGATGGGCCGGACCTGGCCGTAGCGCTCGAATGGAGTCTCGTTGAGGTTGTTGACGCCGGTGCGGAAGACGCCCCAGTCGGCGCCGACGCCCGCATTGCTCCAGCGCCGCGTGGAGGTGATCACCGGGAACTGGTCCGCGACCGGCGGGTTGACCGTATTGCAGTTGGACTGGGAGGCAGGGACGTTGAACTGCACGACCGTGCCGCTGATGCAGTGCCCCGCGGTGACGAACGTGCTGTTCTCGCAGATGATCGAGGCCGTGCAGCCCACGGGCATCAGCCGCGCGGCCCACGCCTGGCTCGACGGGGTGCGGTCGTCGGTGCCGCAGATGCCGCACTCGCCGGGGTCGCCGCGAAGGCCCCCGGGCACGCCCACGCCGAACTCTGTCTCGATCTCGCGGATCACGACGCGGCACTCGCCCGCCGCCCCGCGCGGGGCGACGACCTCGAGCAGCACGGTGTCGCCGTTGAAGTAGGCCGTGGAGTTGGACCACATGTCCAGCCCCTCGGCATCCAGCCGCTGGGTTTCGCCGTCGGCGGCGGCCCGCACGACGATCGCCGCGCCGGGGGCCAGCCCGGCCTCGGCAAAGTGCAGGCGGAGCCACAGCGCCCCCGGCACCGTCACCTCGCGCGAAAAGACGACCTGCTCTGCCCCCGCGCCGTCGCCCGCCTTCAGCGGGCCGGTGTCCAGGGCATACGGGAGGCGCATCCCCATCGGGTTGTCACGCGTGGGCTGGGCCAGCGCGGCGGAGCAGAGGACAAGCGGGAAGGCGACGGCGACGGCGCAGCAGCGTCGGACGAGCATGAGGACGACCTTTCGACGATGAGAAAAGCCCGGGCGAACCCGGACGAGGAAGGCAGGCGGCGCGCACGGGGTGCCGCGCCCATCAACAAAGGCTACGACAAGATGCGTCCGCCGCAACCCTTCGGATGCGTTCTGCCGCCGAACAACCTGCTGACGCCGCTCCTTACGGGCACCCCTCCACCGCCGCCGCCAGCCACGCGGCGAGGAACGCGGAGATATCGGACGAGTTCGTCACCGCGTCGCCGCTGAAATCCCCGGCCAGATGTCGGCGGAGGTGATGGTGCCGGAGCCGTCGATGTCCGCGGTGCAGCCGACGGGGTGGACGGAAACCGTGTACTCCGAGCGCGTCCCCTCGAAAACGCCGACGACGACGAAGAAGTGGCCTCCCGCGTTCTCCTTCGTGACGTAGCAGGTGAACTCGCTGGCCTGCGCGCCGTTGCAGCCGCTCCCGCGTCGGCACCGCGATCAAACTCGATGCGGCCCGCTCGTCTCTGCCGTCGGTCCGGAAGCGCCACGCCGTCCCTGTATGCCACTCCTGGTCGTCCTCCATGGGACCGCGGTCCAGCACGCGGACGCTGCAGGTCGTCGGTCCGCTGGGGAACCGGATCGCGAAGTGCAGAGGACCATCCGAGGATGCGCGCAGCATGTTGGGGAAGGTGTTGAACCCGACGGGCCGCGCCGACGACGAGGTCCCGGGCAACGAATGCCGACCGGCGGCGCGACGGCCGTGCGCGGCTGAAGCCGCCCTCACCAGACCTATAGTGGCGACCCACACCAGATACCTACCACGCCCCGTCCGCACGGGGCTCAGGAGACCCTGCCGTGGCCGATGCCCCCACCACCTCCCAGACTCACTTCGACCTCATCGTCATCGGCGGCGGCCCCGCCGGGTACGTCGGTGCGATCCGGGCGGCCCAACTCGGGATGAAGGTGGCCTGCGTCGAGCGGGCCAAACTCGGCGGCGTCTGCCTCAACTGGGGGTGCATCCCCTCCAAGGCCCTCCTCTCCAACGCGGAACTCGCCGAGAAGATCACCAAGGCCGAGGACCAGAAGTTCTGGGGGCTCAAGATCAACGGCGCCGTCGAGTTCGACTGGGACCGCGTCATCGGCCGCTCCCGCGAGGTCGCCGCCAAACTCAACAAGGGCATCGAGTTCCTCTTCAGGAAGAACAAGGTCACGCACATCGTCGGCAACGCGAAGATCGTCTCCGCCGCCACCGGCGGCAAGAAGTGCACCGTCGAGGTGCAGGAGTGCCAGGTCCAGGAGGAACTGACCAGCGCCCCCGCCAAGCCCGGCAAGACGATCCAGACGCTCACCGCCGACAACGTCCTCGTCGCCACCGGCTCGGTCGCCCGCGACCTGCCCTTCGCCAAGTTCGACGGCGACCGCATCTGGGGCGCCCGCGAGGCGATGTACAACAAGGAGCGCCCCAAAAAACTCGTCGTCATCGGCGCCGGCGCCATCGGCATGGAGTTCGCCTACTTCTACCACTCCATGGGGACGCAGGTCACCATCGTCGAGATGATGCCCTCGATCGTGCCCGTGGAGGACAAGGACGTCTCCGCCGCCCTCGAGCGGATGTACAAGAAGAAGGGCATCGCCATCCGCACCTCCACCACGACCATCGCGGTGGAGAAGACCAGGAGCGGCGTGCAGGTCGTCGTCGCCCCCGTCGTCAACGGCAAGCCCGATGAGAGCAAGAAGGAGACGCTCGAGGCCGACCGCGTCCTGCTGGCCGTCGGCGTCATGGGCCGCACCGACGGGCTGTGCGACGAGAAACTCGGCCTGAAGATCGAGCGCAACCACATCGTCACCGACTACCAGCCCGGCAAGACCCGCGCCGAGGCGATCGACTACAAGACCAACCTCCCCGGCATCTACGCCGTCGGCGATGTCATCGGCCCGCCGTGGCTGGCCCACGTCGCCAGCGAGGAGGCGATCATCTGCGTCGAGCGCATCGCCTACCGCGCCGGCAAACTCCACCACGAGCCCATCCCGATCGACTACACCACCATCCCCGGCTGCACCTACTGCCAGCCGCAGATCGGCAGCGTCGGCTTCACCGAGCAGAAACTCATCGCCGACGGCCTGGTCAAGGGCAAGGACTACGAGGTCGGGATGTACAACCTCCAGGCCCACGGCAAGGCCATCGCCGCGGCCCACGCCGAGGGGTTCGTCAAGATCATCCGCGGCCTCCCGCGCGGCGAGATCCTCGGCGCTCACATCCTGGGCGACCAGGCCACGGAACTGATCGGCGAACTCACCCTCGCCCGGCGCCTCGAGGCGACGACCGAGGAGATCATCGCCACCATCCACGCCCACCCCACGATGCACGAGGCCGTGCACGAGGCGGCGCTGGCGAGCGAGGGCCGCGTGATCCACGCCTGACCCCTCCCTCCCCCCTCCCCCAGAGGTGGCCCGCCGCCCGATCGCACTGTCATCGAGCGTAGCGATCCCGTCACGACGGCCTTTCAGCCGCCGCGGCGCTGTGGTATGCTCGCCTCGCGGCCGCGTTCTGCGGCCGCTTGTGGAGAGCCGCCCATGGTTCGCCTGCTCCCCCGCCGCGCCGCCGCCGCGGCCCTGTGCGCATCGACCTTCTGCGCCGCGCCCGCCGCCCACGCCTCCAACCTGTGCTCCAGCGCCACCCCCCTTCCGATCCCCGGCAGCGCCACCGGCTCAACCGCCGGCTTCAACACCGACGGCGTCTCCTCCTGCGGCCAGACCGCCGCCTCGCCCGACGCCTGGTTCCGGTTCACGCCCCAGAGCGACTGCACGCTGCGCGTGGACACCTGCGGCAGCGGCTACGACACCGTCCTCTCCATCCACACCGCCTGCCCCGGCAACATCGGCAACGAACTGGGGTGCAACGACGACTTCTGCGCCGGCGGAAGCAGCAACCTGGGATCGACGGTCGTCTTCCAGGCCATCGCCGGACAGGAGTACTACGCTCGCGTCAGCGGGTACAACGGCGCCAGCGGCCCGTTCATGATCCACGTCCAGTGCGAAGCCCCCACGCCGATCGACACGTGCGACCTGGCCGCCGACGTCGATCTCGGCGTCTACACCGGCAACACGCAGGCCGCGACACCCGACGGCTCCTCCTCCTGCGGCCTCTCCGCCGTCTCCAACGACCACTGGTACCGCTACACCCCCACCGAGTCCGGGATCTTCACCGCGAGCACCTGCGGCAGCGGCTACGACACCGTGCTGTCGCTGCACACCGGCTGCCCCGGCTCGCCCGCGAACGAACTGGCGTGCAACGACGACGCGTGCATCAACTTCGGGTCGGTCGCGCGCGCCGTCGCCGTGCCGGGAGAGCCCATCCTCATCCGCGTCAGCGGGTACAACGGCGACCGCGGCGCGTACGTCCTCAGCCTCTCGATGGCCCCCATCGACGCGGCCGACGCCTGCGCCGCGGCGATCGAGATCACCGACGGCTCCATCGTGGGCTCCACGCTCGATGCCACCGCCGACGGCCAGTCCACCTGCGACCCGCCCGCCCAGCCGCGGGATGTGTGGTACCGCTACACCGCGCCGTCGGACTGCTCCCTGCTGCTGACGACCTGCGGCGGCGCCGCGGGCACGACCGTCTCCGTCCACTCCGGCTGCCCGGGGACCGCCGCCAACCAGATCGCGTGCGAGACCGACCCGTGCGCCGGCACGACGCTCTCCGTGCCCGTCGCGATGAACCAGACGGTCTACATCCGGGTCGGCCGGTCCGCGGCAAGCCCGGGGGTCTTCTCCCTCGCCGCGCGCTGCGCCTCCGAGGGCGCGGACGTGTTCATCGGCGAACTCAGCCAGTTCCAGCAGTTCGGCCGCGTCGGCGACATCATCGGCTGCGCCATCGACACCCCCGTCTGCAACGCCGGCACCGCCCCCTTCGACTGGTACGCCAACCCCGACCCGCGCCACCCCTTCATGACCTTCAACCTCTACCGACTCATGAACGATCGCTTCGAGCAGATCGGCATGTCCTGGGTCAAGCACGGCTACGGCGCGGCCCAGGGCAACGCCTGCGACCTCGGGTGCACCCCCTTCGGGGACAGCACCCGCCTGGGCGTCGGCTGCTCCGACACCTACAGCGCCTCGCTCAACGCTCAGCAGAGCCTCCTTGGCCCGCGCAGCGAGGTCAACGCCTGGACCGGCGCCTACTCCTACGCCACGTCCCACCTGAGCGACCCCGACGCTCCGCCCCACACCCCCATCAGCCACCGCCTCCAGATCCACGACGCCGATCTCGACCCCGCCCTCAACCCCGACGCCCAGTACTTCGCGGAGGTCTACGTCTTCGGCCACGACGACGCCAACCGCCTCAACAGCATCGCCCACGAGCCCGTCTTCATCACTGGCTCCCCCGGCGGCACATGGACCTTCCACATCGGCGCCGCCAACACCGTCATCGGCCCGGCCATCCACGCCTGGCCCGGCGCTCAGCGCACCATGATCGCATGCCCCGACGGCTCCGACGGCCGCTGCATCCTCGCCGCGAAGGTCACCGACAACGGCAACGGCACCTGGCACTACGAGTACGCGCTCTACAACCACGACCTGGATCGCGCCGTCCGTTCCTTCACCGTCCCGCTTCGCCCCGGGATCACCGTGACCAACATCGGCTTCAGCGCCGTCCGGTCCCACGACGAAGGTTTCTCCAACGCCCCCTGGGTCCCTGTTCGCACCGGCGGCGCCATCACCTGGTCCACAGGCGGTCCGCTGGCCCCTCAGGGCAGCAACCCCCTTCGCTGGAACACCACGTACAACTTCCGTTTCGACGCCGACGCCCCGCCGACCGATTCGCTCGCCACGCTCCGGCTTCACCGATTCGGCGCGCTCAACCGCCTCCGCGGCGCGGCGCCCGCTCCCGCCGCCTTCTGCCCCGCTGACACCGATCTCGACGGCGTCGTCACCAGCACCGACATCTCCGCCTACCTCACCGCCTGGCTCGCCGGCCTCGAGGACGGCACGCTGGACGCCGACTTCAACGACGACGGCGCCGTCAACTCCAGCGACATCTCCGCGTTCCTCACCGCATGGCTCGCGGCGGTCAACGGCGGGTGCTGAGCCGAACGCTCCCCTCGGCCTCAGATGAACCCCTGTGCCGATGTGACCAACCCCGCACGTTCCCCCCACGGCGGTGGCATGCCCCAAAAAACCCAGCCCCTCCCCGCATTTTTATCGCACTGCTTGCGGCAAGCACGGTGAACAGGTAGTCTCCGGCTTGCGCGGGCGCGCTCGTGCGCGGATCGGTGAGCGCCCGCATCGTGCTCCATCGTCATACCGCGGTCCATGACCGCCGCGGGATTGCTGGGTCACGGGATGATCCCGGCCCTTTGGTCGAGGGACCTTCCTTTGAGGAGGTGCTGAATGTCGTCGCGCTTGTGTCGTCGCCGCGCGGTTGTTGCCGCGGCCGGATTGCTCCTGGTTGCCGGCGTTGCTCGCGCAGCGGGCCTCGCCCCCGACGCCGCGGGGCCCGACCCCGCGGCCGTCAACACGCTGCTGAACGTCACCGATTCCGAGATCGTCACCCTGGACATCGACACGACCTACGGCGTGCCGGTCCAGTTCGTGCTCCCCGTCGAGGGCGAAGCCCTCCCGCTGGACCTCGAGCCCTTCTCCGTCCGCGCCGAGGGCTACCGCCTGCTCGAGGACCGCGGCGACGGCTTCCTGCACGAGGTCGATCCCGGTCCCATCAACACCCTCCGCGGCGTCGTCATCGGGCTGGAGGGCTCCATCTGCGCCGGCGGCATGATGCCCGACGGCCTCTACCTCACCGTCCTCCTCCCCGACGACACGAGCAGTTGCGGCGCGCTGGACCAGAGCCCCTTCCGCGACTCGGCCGTCAGCGCCGTCCTGAGCCCCGGCCAGACCGTCCTCATCCGCGTCTCTCGCTTCGGCGCCGGCGCCGCCGGTCCGTTCATCCTCCGCGTCGAATACCCCGGCAACGACGCGTGCGCCAACGCACTCCCCGTCGGTGTGGGTGACACGCCCTTCTGCAACATCGGCGCGACGACCGACGGTCCCACCGAGAGCGGCACTTGCTCACAATCCAACGACATCTGGTACCGCTTCTTCGCCCCCTGCACCGCCCCCATGCGCGTCAGCACCTGCGGCGCCAACTACGACACGGAGATCGCCATCTACCCCGGCGTCTGCCCCACCACGTCCGGCACCGTCCTGGCCTGCAACGACGACTCCTGCGGCTTCCAGTCCAACGTCACCTTCCCCGCCACCGCAGGCATCCCCTACCTGATCCGCGTCGGCGGTTTCAGCGCCGCCTCCGCCGGCAGCGGCACCCTGCGCATCTTCATCGCCGGCGACTGGAACAACGACGGCTCGATCAACTCCACGGACATCTCCGCCTACCTGACGGCCTGGATCGCCAGCGTCAACCAGCCGAGCCTCAACGCCGACTTCAGCAACGACGGCTTGGTCAACTCTTCCGACATCTCCGCCTTCCTCACCGCCTGGATCGCGGCGGTCAACGACTGCTGAGCGTCCGTCGCCTCTCCGGAGCGCCAACCATCGGGCGGCCGGGTCACCATGGCCCGGCCGCCCTTTCTCATGACCCGTGGCGCGGGCTCTCAATCCGCGCCCTGTGCTCCTTCTCCAAGCCGCATCCATCTCACAACAAACCCGAGTCTCCCTCGGGAGCCTGCGCATCTTGCCCGCCCCGCCCGCGCCCGCCTTGCAGCGTTGCCACAGATTGGTTAGGTTTGAGCCGGAAACGGGCGCACCCGCCCCTGCGCCCCGAAGGACGGCGCCAATGCTCGCCCCGGCCGTGATCCCGGCACTCGCCCTCGCCTCGGCGCTGTGGACGCCGGCGGATGCCGAGCCGTTCGGGCCTCTCGGCCCCGGCGTCCGGCTCGTGAGCCTCCCGCCGCTCGCGGCGCCGGGGGAGCCCCAGCGCATCGCCGTCCCCTTCGACGACGGCCACCTCGTCGCGGATCTTCACCCCCACTCGGTCCGCGCCCCCGGCTTCCGGTTCCACGAGGCCGGCCCCGGCGGCGTCCTCACACCTGTGGATCCCGGCCCCATCACGACGCTCCGCGGCGTCATCGCCGGCATGGACGGCTCCGCCGTCGCGGGTGGGCTGGTCCCCGGCGGCGTCGCCCTCGCCTTTGTGCTCCCCGATGGGCGCACCCTCTGGCTCGAGCCCGCCGCCCCGCACCTGCCCGGCGCCGACCCGGGGCTGCACCTTCTCTATACGCCTGCCGACATCCCCCCCGGCCCGCACACCTGCGGCAACACCGACGACCACCCCGCCCGCCCCGCCCAGCCGGACACGGGGGATCTTCGCGGCGTCCCGATGCACGAGGCCGAACTCGCCTGCGACGCCGACTACGAGTACTTCACCTACTGGGGCGGCTCGACCGCCGCCCGCCAGCGCATCGAGGCGATCACCGCCACCGTGAACCTCCAGTTCGAGCGCGATACGCGCATCACCCACCGCCTGGGAATCATGATCGTCCGCACGACGCCGGACGACCCCTACGCCTCCAGCGACCCCATCGCGCTCAACTCGCAGATCAGCGCCGTCTGGTCCGGCATCGCCGAGCCGTACGACCTGGTCATCCTCTACACCGGCCGCGACATCAACGGCACGGTCGTGGGGCGGGCCAACGCCATCGGCTCGGTCTGCAACGCCCACCACTCCAACTGCTTCGCGCAGTCGGACTACAACGGCATGTACGCCAGCGCCTGCGACCTGACCGCCCACGAACTCGGGCACCTCTGGGGCGCGTGCCACTGCGTCTGCGTCTCGCCGGCGTACACGATGAACGCTTCCATCACCTCCGTCAATCGCTTCGGCGGCCCGCCGAGTTTCTGCGGCCCCGGGTCGATCCCCGAGATCACCGCCTACCGCTCCACGCGTCCGTGCCTCGTGCTCCAGGCCGGCGAGCCGGGACCGCCCAACGACGCCTGCGACGCCGCGGTCACCCTCGAGCGCGGGCTCTGGGGCTACAGCACCGAGGGCGCCACGGCGAGCGCCGAAGGCGGCGGCGGCCCGATCCCGCCCGGGTGCGCCCAGTTCGGCGCCGACATCTGGTACCGCTACAGCCCCCCGTGCTCCGGCATCGTCACGATCTCCACCTGCACCAGCACCTTCGACACGCTTCTGGCCGTCTACGACGGGACCTGCGCCGACCTGAACCTGATCGCGTGCAACGACAACTCGGACTTGTGCGGGATGGGGAGCGAAGGCTCCCGCGTGACGTTCGACGCCCAGTTCGGGCGCGAGTATCTGATCCGACTCGGCTCGCCGGTGGGCGCGGCGCTCACGGAGGGACCCGGCCTGCTGTCGATCACCAACGCCGGGTGCATCGCGCCCGCGAACAACTCGTGCTCGGGCGCGGCGTCCGTCCATCCGGGCGTGCCGCTGGCGTTCAGCACCATCGGCGCCACCGCCGCCCCGCAGCTGGAGCCCGCGCTGTGCGACAGCCAGGACTTCCAGGGCTTCGGCCCCGATATCTGGTTCCGCTACACCGCCGCGTGCTCCGGCCCCGTGCGCATCGCCACCTGCGGCAGCGACTTCGACACGCGCGTCGCGATCTACACGGCCTGCCCCTCGTTCCCGGAAACCGCGATCGCCTGCTCCGACGAGGACGGCCCCGCCTGCGCCGGCTCCGCGGCGTCGCTGGACTTCGACGCCGACGAAGGCACGACATACCTCATCCGCGTCGGCGGCACCAACAACCAGCAGGGCACGGGCACGCTGCTGGTCACGCCGCTGACCTGCCCGCCCCCGCCGAACGACGCCTGCGCCGACGCGACGCCGACCGGCCTCGGCGCAACGCCCTTCGACACGCTCGGCGCAACGACCGACGGCCCCACGGTCACGTGCGCGGCCTTCTCCGGCCCCGTGCAGGGTGACGTGTGGTTCACGCTGACCTCGCCGTGCTCGGCGCCGCTGCGGATCGCCGTCTGCGACGCGGCGTTCGACGCGCGACTGGCCATCTACACCGCCTGCCCCGACGACGGCGGCCTGTTCGCCGCGTGCGGCGACAACACCTGCGGCCAGGGCGGCCTGGGACCGCAGGTGATCCACGCCGCGCCCGAGGGGACGCCGCTGCTGATCCGCGTCGGCGCGGCGGGCTTCGCCGGCGGTCCGGCCACGCTCACGATCTCGATCGCCGCCGACTGGGACCGCGACGGCCAGACGAACCCCAGCGACATCGCCGCGTTCCTCGCCGCCTGGCTCGAGGGCATCCACGATGGCACGCGGCGCGACGCGGATTTCTCGGGCGACGCGGTCATCAACTCCGCGGACGTCTCGGCCTTCCTCAGCGCCTGGATCGCGGCCGTAGCCGAGGGGTGCTGAGAGCGCCGGCCTGCCCAGTTTTCCCAGCCCGCAGGCCCGGGCGTCCAAGCGCCGCGGCGGGCTTGCGCCGGTTCGCGGCCGCGCGGCGGCGGTGTATTCATGGTTCGGCGGCGACGCGGTCGATGGGGTTATCCGGACCAGCGACCCGGCCCGCTGACACCACCCGCGCGCGGACGCGGGGGCGTCCGGCCACGGCCCGGTCGGTCCTTCACGCGGAGACCGTCTGATGTTGTTCCCCCTTGTCGCCATGGCCGCGGCGGTTGTCGCTATCGCTCCGCCCGCGCCCGGTGCGCTCGGTGCGCCCGGCGCGCCGCTCCCGGAGCGGCTCATCGCGCGTCCGCTCCAGCCCGCGGCGGCCGCGCTGCGCGGCGCCGCGCCGGAGGAGGCCGCGGCCCGCGCGGCGCGGGCGCGTGCGGCGGTCGCGCCGTCGGCGCTGGCGCACTTTGTCGAGACCGACGAGTTCGTGATCCCGGTGCCGGCGGGGCAAACGGCCGCGGAGGCCGCGGCGCGGCTGATGGCGACGGGCGACTTCCAGTACGTGATCCCCGACCGGGTCTGCTACCCGGTGGGCGAGCCCGCGGACCCGCTGTTCGCGAGCCAGTGGCATCATGTGACACTCGGATCTGTGCAGGCATGGGAGGTGACGCAGGGGAGCGAGCAGATCATCTGCGCGTTCATGGACACGGGTGTTGATCTGGACCATCCCGACCTGGCGCCGCGGCTGGTGCCGGGGTTCAACGCGGTCAGCGATCTGCCGCAGGGGGCGGGCGGGGATGTGTCGGACATCAACGGGCACGGGACCGCGGTCGCGGGCGTCGCGGCGGCGATCGGCGACAACGGCGAGGGGGTCGCGGGCGTGGGGTGGCGGCTGCGGATCATGCCGGTGCGGGTGACGGACCTGCCCAGCGGCGGGGCGTACCTGAGCGACATCCTCCAGGGGGCGCGATGGGCGGCGGATGCGGGGGCGAGGGTCATCAGCGCCAGTTACACGGGCGTGAGCGATCCGGCGGTGCAGGTGACGGGCGAGTACATCCGCGCGGCGGGGGCGACGTTCCTGTTCGCCGCGGGGAATGATGCGGCGAATCTGGACTTCGACCATCCGGATGTGCTGGTGGTCGGCGCAACGGACTGGTCCGATGCGCTTGCGGGGTTTTCGGCGTACGGGCGGGCGATCGATCTGGTCGCGCCGGGCGTGGAGATCGTCACGACGCAGCGCGGCGGCGGGTACGGGGCCTCGTCGGGCACGAGTTTCTCCACGCCGATGGCCAACGGCGTGCTGGGGATGATCCTGTCGGTGAACCCGGCGCTGACGCCGGCGCAGGCGGAGGCGATCCTGCTGGACTCGTGCGACGACCTCGGGCCTCCGGGGGAGGACACGACGTTCGGCCGCGGGCGCGTGAACCTGCTGCGGGCGGTGTCGCTGGCCGCGGCGGCGATGGGGCCGTCGGCGCCGCACGCGGTGCCGGACCGGGCGACGGCGGTGGCGGGGCGGACGCAGCGGATCGACGTGCTGGCGAACGATTTCGACGTGGACGGCGACGCGATCCAACTCATGTCCGTGTCCGTGGTGTCGGGCGGGGGGAGCGCGGCGATCTCGGCGGGAACGGGGCCGAGCGGACGGGACGAGGTGCTGTTTGCGGCGCCGGCGTCGGCGGGGGAGGTGATGCTGGCGTACACGATCCGCGACGACTCAGGAGCGGAGGACGCGGCGACGGTGCGGGTCGAGGTGCTGGACCCGGCGGCGCTGCGGCCAGCGGTCGATCCGGGCCCGACGCGGCCGGGGGTGCGGACGCGGTACTTCGTCGTGCAGGGGGCGGCGGTGCTGCCGGACTTTGAGGCGATGACGCCGTACGCATCCGAGATCCGCGCCGACATCAACGTGCCCTCGACGGAAGGGGCGTTCGCCGGGAGCGGACGGGCGGACGAGGTCGGCGCGGTGTTCGACGGGTTCATCCGCGTGCCCGCGCCGGACGTGTACACGTTCGCGACGCGCAGCGACGATGGGTCGCGCCTGCTGATCGGCGACATGGTCGTCGTGGACAACGACGGGCTGCACGGGATGCAGGAGCGCTCGGGGACCGTGGCGCTGGACGCGGGGTGGCACCCGATCCGCGTCGAGTTCTTCGAGGGCAGCGGCGGGGCGGGGCTGGTCGTCACCGTCGCCGGGGGCGGGATGAGCAAGCGGGTGATCCCCGCGGCCATGTTCCGCGAGGGGTCGTGCACGGGCGACTGGGACCGCAGCGGGACGGTGAGCAGCGCCGACATCAGCGCGTTCCTGGCGCGGTGGGTGGCGGATGTCGGGATGGCCGATGCGCCGGCGGACGTCAACGGCGACGGCGCCGTCAACAGCACGGATATCTCGGCGTTCCTCTCGGCGTGGCTGGCCGACGTCGGCGGGTGCTGAAGACGCACGCGCGGGTTACAGGCCCAGTTGCGAGAGGATGCGCCTGGCGTCGGCCGCGCGGCCGGCTTCTTCGAGCACCTCGGCGTACTGGCGGCCGAGGCGGTACCAGTTGCTCTGCATGAAGAACGCGGGGTGGGTGGTGTTTGGCCGCTGGGTCCTGGTCCAGGCGGCTTCGAGGACCGGGATCATGGCGCCGGGCTTGCCGGACTCCTTCGCGAGACGGCGGCAGGCCTCGGCGGCCTCGACGGCGCGGGACGAGGCGTTGGCGTAGCGCTCGAGGACGTCGTGGTAGCAGTTCAGGGCGCGGGCGGTGTCGCCGTGCTTCTCCCACATGCGGGCCTGGGCAAAGCGGATCTCGGCGGCGAGGTCGGCGTTGGAGGAGTAGTTCTTGAACGCGGCGTTCCAGAGCCCGTCGCCGTCGCGGACGTCCTTGACGGACTCGATCATGGGCTTCAGCACGGCGAGGCTGAACTCGGGGTACGAACTGCCGCAGAGTTGGAAGAGCGTCGCGGACCACTGCTTGAGTTGGGCGAGCGTGAGGTCGCCGGCGGCGGCCATGGAGGCCAGGACCTGCCAGCCGCGGACGGAGGCGGGCGTGGTGCGCAGGGCGGTCTCGAGCAGTTCGAGTTGGGTGGCGGCGGTCGCGGCGCGCGGCGACTTTGCGGGGCGGACCGCCGGGTCGGGGTCCGCGGGCGGGAAGTCGCGGCGCGTCCGGCGGATGTCGGCGAGCAGCGATGCGGCGTCCACGAGCGCAACGGTGAGGAACCGCTTGTCGGCCGGGTCGGTCATCGCCTGGGCGGCGATGCCGAGGTAGGAGTCGGGGACGCGCGAGCCGGTCTGCGGGTCGTAGATGGAGCCGCGGACGACCTGGTAGGTGCTGTAGCGGCCGGAGTCGAAGTTCCACTCGACGGCGCGGCCGCGGGCGCGCAGGTAGCCGACCCAGGCGTGCGACGAGTCGCCGTCGCGGCCGTAGACGATCGCGGTGGGGACGCCGATCGATTTGCCGACGTGGGCGGCGAAGTAGGCCTGGTCGATGCAGACGCCGCCGTGAGTGAGGATGTTCCTGAAACTGAAACCGGCGGCGGTGATCTTCTTGGTGGCCCCTTCGCGGTAATGGGCGCGGTCGTAGGTGACTTCGTAGAAGCGATCGCCGACATTGCCGTTGCCCTTGTAGCGGGCCTGGGCCCAGGCCATCTCGTCGATGGGGGCGGTGGTGTCCACGACGAAGACGAGCAGGTCCGTGGGGACCTTGCGGAGGCCGAAGAGCGTGGCCTTCTCGGTGGTGCGGAAGAAGTCGAAGATGGCCAGCGGGTCGGCGGCGGTGGCCGTGTTCTCGTTGACGCGGTGGACCAGGGGGCGGTCGTGCACGACGCAGAGGGCGGCGGCGAGAGTGGCGTAGGTCTCCAGGTGCTCGCGGCGCTCGCGGCCGAGGCGCAGCGCAAGAGCGGCGACGCCTTCGCGGTTGTCGCGCTCGCTCAGGGCCATCGCGAGGTTGAGGGCGAAGGCGGGGGAGGAGCGGAAGAGGCGGAGCAGTTCGGCACGCTCGCCTTCGGGCGCGGCGGCGACGATGCTCAGCAGACGCATCCACGCGGCGACCTCTTTCCACGCGGGGTCGCGGAGGGGGGCGTGGGCGATCATCGTCTCGAAGAGCCGGCGCATGTCGCGGGCGGCGGCGGCGGGGTCATCCTCGTACCCGTCGAGAATCTGGGTGATGCGAGCCGTGATCTGGGCGGTGGCGGAGGAGGTGGATGATGTGGTGCGCGCGGGGGCGCGGTCGCGCTGGCGCGGGGCCTGCTGCTGCTGGGCGGCGGCGGGGCCGGCGACGAGAAGGGCGCAGGCGAGGAGGCACGGGACCAAGGCGGGGGAACGCGCCATCGGACACAACTCCGGATGGGTGGGGCGGAGGTACAGGATACCTTGGGGGAGGCACTAGGCATCAGGCACTAGGCACTGGGCAATAGGCATTAGGCATTAGGGGGAAGGTGTGTTGGTGCGCGCGGGTGTTGGGCAAAGAGAACGCAAAGGACACGGAGAAGGACTGATGACTAAGGACTGAGGACTTCGTGGTGGTGGGTTTGGGGGCTTTCTTTGCTGCTTTGGTGCTTTGCTGGTTTGCTGCTTTGTCCCGCCGTCCTGCCATGGCTCCGCAGGCAGCACACGTGGCGAGCCCACGGCCGCCTCCCGGAGGCCCCGGTGCTTGGGCGGGGCCTCAGACAAGGTCGGCACGGCCGATGGCACGTGCGCCT
>Ga0180217_1000972_pt1 | contig 35600 bp, 34 predicted proteins | sample eDN3rd37CBELigOP_FD_128521 | JGI IMG/M metagenome (GOLD analysis project Ga0180217, IMG submission 128521) | Enriched Organic Plus compost microbial communities from Emeryville, California, USA - eDNA 3rd pass 37_C BE-Lig OP (version 2) (version 2) ... | reverse complement strand
GTGTGGCTGTCGCCTGTGCAGGTCGTCGGCATCCCGGTTGCCGAGGAGTACGCCGACTACCTCGCCGATGTCGTCGATCGGCTCAAGGAGCAGGGCGTTCGGGCAGAGCTCGATGACGGCGACGATCGCATGCAGAAGAAGATCCGCAACCACACGACGCAGAAGGTGCCGATCATGCTCATCGCGGGCGAGCAGGACCGCGCCGCGGGCGCGGTCTCGTTCCGCTTCCGCGACGGTTCGCAGCTCAACGGCATCCCGGTCGACGAGGCCGTGCGTCGCATCCGCGCCGCGATCGACACGAAGGCGCTGGTGAACACGGCCGAGGATTTCGCGTGAGCGACGACGCTGCCTCTGTCGACGGTTCGACGGGCTCACCGACCGGGAAGGGCTCGGTGCCGGGGTCGTCCGAGATCCCTGAGCATGTCGAAGGGCCGGCCCCCGCAGCCGAGCTGATCGACGGTCCCGACGCGAAGCTCATCGACGCGGCGCATCTTCCCGGCGTTCCCGACGAGTTCCAGCGGCTGTGGACACCCCACCGCATGGCGTACATCACGGCGGGGCCCGAGCCGCTCCGTCACACGTGCCCCTTCTGCGCGGCGCCGACGATGACCGATGAGGAGGGGCTCATCGTCGTGCGCGGACGCACCGCGTACGCGCTGCTGAACCTCTTCCCGTACAACTCGGGTCACTTGCTCGTGTGCCCGTACCGCCACATCGCGACGTACGACGAGGCGACGCCTGAAGAGGTCGCCGAGATCGGCCTGCTCACCCAGCAGGGCATGCGCGTGCTGCGCAAGGTCTCGAACTGCGACGGGTTCAACATCGGCATGAACCAGGGGCGCGTGGCCGGTGCGGGCGTCGACGAGCACCTGCACCAGCACATCGTGCCGCGCTGGGCGACCGACGCGAACTTCTTCCCGATCATCGCGAAGACGAAGGCCCTGCCGCAGCTGCTCGGGGAGGTGCGCAAGGCGGTGGCCGACGCATGGCCGGAGCATCCGACGGCCGACTGAGCCGGCCCGGGCACGCACAGGCGTGCGTCAGCGGACCTGGCGAACCTCGAACTGCAGGCGCGGATGCGCGTAGAACTCCTGCGCCTCGACGAGCTGCAGCTCGCGCTCACCGGACCGGTGCGTGAGCGACAGCAGGTCGAACACGCTGGAGGTCGTGCGCGCGAGGGCCGCGGCAGCGTCGCCGGTCGCACGGTAGTGGGCCGTGAAGAGCGCCGCCGTGACGTCCCCGGAGCCGTTCGCCTTCAAGGGCAGGAGCGGGGTCTGCACGATCCACGCTCCTGCGTCGTCGACCGCGAGCATCTCGATCGTGCCCTCCTCGCGGTCGGGGCGCTCGACGCTCGTCACGAGCACCGCGCGCGGCCCGGTCTCGCGTACGAGGTCGACCGACGCGAGCGTCGACTCGAGCGTGTCGGGCTCGGTGCGTGTGAGGTAGCCCAGTTCGAACTGGTTCGGCGTCACGATGTCGGCAGCCGGAACCACGCGATCGCGCAGCAGTTCGGGGATGGCCGGCGCCACGAAGCATCCGGACTTCGCGTTCCCCATCACCGGGTCGCACGCGTACACCGCATCCGGGTTCGCGGCCTTCACGCGCGCGACGGCGTCGAGGATGACGTCCGCGATGCCCTCGCCCCCCTGGTAACCGGACAGCACGACGTCGATCTCGGGGAACACGCCGCGGTCCTCGACGCCGGCGAGCACTTCGCGCACGTCGGCGGGATCGATGAGCGGTCCGCGCCACGCGCCGTAGCCCGTGTGGTTCGAGAAGTTCACGGTGTAGACGGGCAGCACTTCGACGCCGATGCGCTGCAGCGGGAACACCGCCGCGGAGTTGCCCACGTGACCGTATGCGACGGCGGACTGGATCGAGAGGATCTTCACCGGTCGATCTTCGCATCTCGCGGAGATGCCTGCTCGGCCGCGGCGCGCACGGCGGCCGCCACGTCGGCGGCGAGCTGCTCCGCATCGGCGTCGTCGAGGTCGTGCACGGTGAGCCGCAGTCGCATCGACGGCTCCCCGTCGGCGTTCAGCACGAAGTCGTCGCCTATGCGAGCGAGCCAGCCTCGCCGCATGAGCTGCTCGGCCACCGACCGAGCGCGCACCGGCACGCGCACCCACAGGTTGAGGCCGTCGCCCGCCTCGGCCGGCACGCCGTGCGCGGTGAGCCGCGCCGCGAACCCGGCGTTGCGCCGCGCATAGTGCTCGCCGGCGCGTTCGATCCCCGCGATCACATCCTCGTCGGTCACCAACGCGTGCACGAGCCTCTGCAGCAGGTGGCTCACCCACGTCGTACCGGGCGTGAGCCGCATCGCGAGCCGGTCGGCCGTGTGCGCGTCGGAAGCGGTCACGGCAAGGCACATGTCCGGTCCGAGGAACTTCGACACCGACCGGATGAGCGCCCAGCGTCGATGCCCGGGGCCGATGAGCGAGTGGTACGGACGCCGCGACAGCATCGAGAAGTGGTCGTCCTCGATCACGAGCACATACGGATGCTCCGCGAGAAGCTCCCGCAGGTCGGCCGCGCGCCGCGCCGACAGGCTCGCGCCGGTGGGGTTCTGCGCCCGTGGGGTGCAGACGACCGCCCGGACGCCCTCGGCGAGGGCCGCCCGCAGCCCCTCCACGGTCATGCCCTCGTCGTCGACGGGCACGGGCATCGGCCGGTACCCGCCGAGTCGCACGGTGTGGATGCTCGCGAGGAAGCACGGGTCTTCGAGTGCGACGCCGTCGTCGCGGGTCAGCGCCTGCGCGAGCAGTCGTTCGACGGCATCCGCCGCGCCGCTGGTGATCGTGATGCGCATGGAGTCCGCGGCCGGCGCGTCGCCCATCCACTCGCGCGCCCACGACTCGAGGTCGGGGTCGATGACGGGCTCGCCGTAGAGGACGGGGCGACCGGCTATGCGCGCGAGCGCGCGAGTGGGGTCGGGGATGAGGTCGGGATCGGGGTTGCCGGTGCCGACGTCGCGCAGCACGCTGTCGGGCGCGAACCCCTCCTGCGGAACGGAGGAGCGCTCGGCCACGTGGGTCCCGCCGCGGCCTCGCGTGACCAGCAGGCCGCCCTGCGCGAGCTGTCGGTACGCCGATACGACTGTGTTCCTGTTCACGCCGAGCTGCTCGGCGAGGCTGCGGACGGGCGGGAGGGCGTCGCCGGCGCGAAGCGATCCGCGCTCGATGAGACCGCGCAGGCTCAGCGCGATCTCGGAGGCTGAGCTTCCGTCGATGTCGAGAGTCACTTTCCCGTCCGTTCTGCGCTCATCGGATGCCGCGTCCGGCAATGCTATCGTTTGGCCTAGGCCAATGTGGGATATGTCCAGGGCCGAACGGCAGCATCCGAACGAAAGGGATCTCCTGTGACCACCGCCGAACTGGGGACCGCGCGCGTGAAGCGCGGTCTGGCAGAGATGCTGAAGGGCGGCGTCATCATGGACGTCGTCACCGCCGACCAGGCGAAGATCGCCGAGGACGCGGGAGCCGTCGCCGTCATGGCGCTCGAGCGCGTCCCCGCCGACATCCGCGCCCAGGGCGGCGTCGCCCGCATGAGCGACCCCGACCTCATCGACGAGATCATCGCGTCGGTGTCGATCCCCGTCATGGCGAAGGCGCGCATCGGCCACTTCGTCGAGGCGCAGGTGCTGCAGGAGCTCGGCGTCGACTACATCGACGAGTCCGAGGTGCTCTCGCCGGCCGACTACGTCAACCACATCGACAAGTGGACCTTCACCGTCCCATTCGTGTGCGGTGCGACCAACCTGGGTGAGGCGCTGCGTCGCATCAACGAGGGCGCAGCGATGATCCGCTCGAAGGGCGAGGCCGGCACGGGCGACGTGTCCGAGGCGACCAAGCACATCCGCAAGATCACGAGCGAGATCAACCACCTGCGCTCGATGACGAAGGACGAGCTGTACGTCGCCGCGAAGGAGCTGCAGGCACCGTACGAGCTCGTCGCAGAGGTCGCCGAGACCGGCAAGCTGCCCGTCGTCCTGTTCGTGGCCGGCGGCGTCGCGACCCCCGCGGATGCCGCGATGATGATGCAGCTCGGCGCCGACGGCGTCTTCGTCGGATCGGGCATCTTCAAGTCGGGCAACCCGGCCGAGCGCGCGGCTGCCATCGTCAAGGCGACCACGTTCTACGACGACCCGAAGGTCATCGCCGACGTGTCGCGCGGGCTCGGCGAGGCGATGGTGGGCATCAACGTGGCAGACCTGCCCGCGCCGCACCGGCTCGCCGAGCGTGGCTGGTGACCCGAGACCCCGCGTAGGGGTCCTCGCGCTCCAGGGCGACGTGCGCGAGCACGTGCGTGCGCTCTCGTCGCTCGGCGCCGACGTCGATCTCGTGCGGAGACCCGAGGATCTCGAACGCGTCGGCGGCCTCGTGATCCCCGGAGGTGAGTCGAGCGTGATCGACAAGCTGTCGCGCGCGTTCGGCATGCAGCATCCGCTTCGCGAAGCGATCCGCTCGGGTCTCCCGGTGTACGGCACATGCGCCGGATTGATCATGCTCGCCGACCGCATCACGGACGGCATCGACGGGCAGGAGACGTTCGGCGGCCTCGACGTGACGGTCAAGCGGAACGCGTTCGGCAGCCAGGTCGACTCGTTCGAGACGGAGCTCGACGTGCCCGCCTTGGGGGAGCCGCCCGTGCACGCGGTCTTCATCCGCGCGCCGCTCGTCGAAGAGGTGGGGGAGGGCGTGGAGCCGCTCGCCCAGCTCGACGACGGCCGGGTCGTCGCCGTCCGCTCCGGCAACCTGCTCGGCACGTCGTTCCATCCCGAGGTGACGGGCGACCTGCGCTTCCACCGACTTCTCCTCGACGCGGTGCGCGCCCGCACCGGGCGGCACGAAGCGCTGTAGCCTCTCGATGTGACCGTATGGATCGCGCTCCTGCGCGGAGTCAACGTCGGCGGCATCACGATCCGCAGCGCGGATCTCGCCGACCTCTTCCGCTCCCTGGACTTCGGGGGCGTTCGGACCGTGCTTGCGAGTGGCAACGTCCGCTTCGAGACCGACGAACCGGCGTCGGCGCGCGCGAAGCTCAAGAGCCGAATCGAGAAGGCGCTTCGCGAGCGCTTCGGATATGACGCGTGGATCGCGCTCATCACGGCGGACGAGCTGGCGAAGGCCATCGAGCGCTTCCCGTTCGACGCAGACGACTCGGCACGGCAGCCGTGGGTCGTGTTCTGCTCCGACGGCGACGTCGCGAACGAGCTGGCGGATGCCGCGGCATCCGTCGATGATCCGAAGACCGACCCGACGGCTTTCGAGAAGGTCTCGCCGCATGTGTCGGTCGTGTACTGGAACCCCGTGAAGGGCACGACGACCGACACGGCCTTCGCGAAGGTGCTCGCGAAGACGCGGTACACGTCGACGACGACGAATCGCAATCTGCGCACGCTCGCGAAGCTCGTCGACTGACCCGCGCGCGGGGGCGCGGCATCCGGGTCAACTAGAATCGATCGCATGTCCGGCCACTCCAAGTGGGCGACGACGAAGCACAAGAAGGCCGTCATCGACGCGCGTCGTGCCAAGTCGTTCGCCAAGCTCATCAAGAACATCGAGGTCGCCGCGAAGCTCGGCGGTCCCGACCTCGCAGGCAACCCGACGCTGTACGACGCCGTGCAGAAGGCGAAGAAGACGTCGGTCCCGAACGACAACATCGATCGCGCGATCAAGCGTGGCGCGGGCATCTCGGGCGACGCGGTCGAGTACCAGAGCATCATGTACGAGGGCTACGGCCCCAGCGGCGTCGCCCTCATGATCGAGTGCCTCACCGACAACAAGAACCGTGCCGCCGCCGAAGTGCGCACGGCCCTCACGCGCAACGGCGGCTCGCTCGCCGACCCCGGCAGCGTTGCATACAACTTCTCGCGCAAGGGCGTCATCGTCGTGTCGGGCGAGGGCACGACCGAAGACGACGTCATGGAGGCTGTGCTGGAGGCGGGCGCCGAAGAGGTCGAGCCGCACGCGCAGGGCTTCGAGGTGATCACCGAGGCATCCGACCTCGTCACCGTCCGCACGGCGCTGCAGGAGGCGGGCATCGACTACGAGTCCGCCGATGTCGAGTTCGTGCCGAATCTCAAGGTCGAGATCGACGCCGAGACGGCGCGCAAGGTGTTCCGCCTCATCGACGCGCTCGAAGACAGCGACGACGTGCAGAACGTCTACAGCAACTTCGACCTGACGCCCGAGGTGCAGGCGGAGCTCGAAGAGGACGACTGACCCGGCGTCGGGCGCGCCTGGCGGCCGTGGCCGAAGGGCGCGCATAGCGTAGGGGAGTGCCATCCCTTCGCGTCCTCGGGGTCGACCCCGGTCTGACCCGGTGCGGGCTCGGCGTCGTCGACGTCATGCCCGACAGGTCCGCGACGCTCGTGCACGTCGGGGTCGTGCGATCCGACGCGGATGCACCGATCGAGGCGCGCCTCGCCGTGATCGCGGCCGGCATTCGCGCCGTCATCCGCGACCATTCGCCGCACGTCGTGGCGGTGGAGCGCGTGTTCGCGCAGAGCAACCGACGCTCGGTCATGGGCACCGCGCAGGCGAGCGGCGTCGCTCTGCTTGCGGCGGCCGAGGCGGGGCTGGCGGCCGCGACGCACACGCCGAGCGAGGTGAAGGCGGCGATCACGGGCTACGGCTCGGCGGACAAGCGTCAGGTGCAGGCCATGGTCGCACGCGTCCTCCGTCTCGAGGAGCTGCCGAAGCCGGCGGATGCGGCGGACGCGCTCGCGCTCGCACTGTGCCATGCGTGGCGTGGGTCGGCGCCGACGGCCGGGGCGTCGTCGCACCGGACGCTCACGCCGGCGCAGCGCGCGTGGCGGCAGGCCGAGCGCGTTCGCCGATGAGGCGCTGCACGCGTGTCGCTCGAACATACGTCCGAAGCCCTCTCTAGGGTGAAGTCATGATCTCCTCGCTGCACGGTCGCGTCGCCCATGCCGACACCGACCACGTCGTCGTCGAAGTCGGCGGTGTCGGCTACGCGGTGGCCGTGCCGCCGCAGGTCTCGCGCGCCGCGCGCATCGGCGAGGAGCTGCGGCTGCACACGAGTCTCGTCGTGCGCGAGGACGCACTGTCGCTGTTCGGGTTCGAGACGCGCGAGGAGCTGGTCGTCTTCACGCAGCTCCTCGGGGTCACCGGCGTCGGCCCGAAGTCGGCGCTCGGCGTGCTGTCGGCGCTGTCGGTCGACCAGATCGCCGAGGCGGTCGCGGCCGACGACGAGGCTCCGTTCCGCCGCGTCTCGGGCATCGGACCCAAGACGGCGAAGCTCATCGTGGTGCAGCTCGCCGGCAAGATCACACCGTCCCACCCCGTCGGAGCCCCCTCCCAGGCGGGTCCCGCCGACGCGGTCTTCGCCCAGGTCGCGCAGGCGCTCGTGGGGCTCGGCTGGTCGGAGCGGGTCGCGGCGGAGGCCGTGGCATCCGTCGCCTCCGAGGCGCCCGACGCGGATCGCGCGTCGGTGCAGGCGCTGCTTCGCATGACCCTGTCGGTGCTGGGCCCGGCGAGGAAGGAGCCCGCCGGTGGATGAGCTGCGCGATGCGACCGAGCCCGCCGACGAGACCGAACTCGCGATCGAGGGTGCACTGCGCCCGACGTCGCTCGCCGAGTTCGTCGGGCAGCCGAAGGTGCGCGGCCAGCTGCAGCTGCTGCTCGACGCGGCGCGCATCCAGCAGCGGCCGCCCGACCACATCCTGCTCGCGGGCCCTCCCGGCCTCGGCAAGACGACGCTCGCGATGATCGTGGCTCACGAGAGTGGGCGCCCGTTGCGGCTGTCGAGCGGTCCGGCGATCCAACACGCGGGCGATCTCGCCGCTCTTCTGTCGAGCCTCACGCCGGGAGAGGTGCTCTTCATCGACGAGGTGCACCGCATGGCGCGCAGCGCCGAAGAGATGCTGTACCTCGCGATGGAGGACTTCCGCATCGACATCATGGTCGGAAAGGGCGCGGGTGCCACGAGCATCCCGCTCGACCTCGCCCCGTTCACGCTCGTCGGGGCGACGACGCGGTCTGGGCTGCTGCCGAATCCGCTCCGTGACCGGTTCGGCTTCACCGCGCACCTCGAGTACTACGACCCCGAAGATCTCGAGCGCGTGATCTCCCGCTCGGCGACGATGCTCGGGGTCGACCTGCCACCCGAGTCCTTCGCCGAGATCGCACGCCGCTCGCGCGGCACGCCCCGCATCGCGAACCGCCTGCTGCGCCGCGTGCGGGACTACCTCATCGTGCACGGGGGAGAGAAGGGCGCAGCGGATGCCGCCGTCGGCGCCGCCCTCGAACTGTACGACGTCGACTCGATCGGACTCGATCGCCTGGACCGCGCCGTTCTGGACGCGATCGTGCACCGCTTCCGCGGCGGTCCGGTCGGCCTGTCGACGCTAGCGGTCACGGTCGGCGAGGAGGCCGAGACGATCGAGTCGGTCGTCGAGCCGTATCTTGTGCGGATCGGGTTCATGGGGCGTACGCCGCGCGGGCGCATCGCGACGCCCGCAGCGTATGAGCACCTGGGCATGAGGCATCCGGATCACGCACAGGCGCTGAGACTCGATGACCTATAATCGCTGAAGGCTTTCGCCAGACCCCCTTGCACGGCACCGCTGCCCCGTTGTGTGCCCGATTCGAAAGGTGCCCACACCTCCATGGACTTCGCGAGATTCTTCGCCGACTACGGCCTCATCGTCCTGCTGGTCGTCCTCCTGATCTTCATGTTCTGGAGCTCCCGCCGACGGATGCAGAAGCAGAAGGCCGAGCAGGAGGCGAAGGCCCGCCAGACCGTCCCGGGCGCCGAAGTGCTCCTGCAGGGCGGGCTCTACGGAACGATCGTCTCTTACGACGCCGACAACCTGGACCAGCCGGCGATCGTCGAGCTCGCGCCCGGCGTGCAGATCAAGGTGCACAGCCAGGCGATCCTGCGCGTCGTGAGCCCGACGGAGGGCGTCGTGACCGAAGACGAGTACCTCTCCGCCGAGGAGAGCCACGCCGAGTACGCCGAGGGCGTCGCCGACGGCGAGATCAGCTCGATCAGCGACGACCAGAAGCGCACGGCAGCGGACGGCTCGGCCGACGACTCCGACCCCGGCACCGGCACGAAGCCGCAGGCCTGATCCGCAGCCCCTCCGCGGGCACCCGAGAAAGCTCACCCCCGTGGCCACACCGACCCCCGTCCGGCACGCCTGGCGTGCACTGACCGGTCTGCTCATCGTCATCGCCGTCCTGTTCGGCATCAACGCGCTCGGCGTGTACGTCTTCAAGGCGAGCTCGTGGACGCCCGAGCTGGCGCTCGATCTCCAGGGCGGCACGCAGATCGTGCTCCAGGCCCAGTCGGTCGACGGCGCCGCGCCGACGACCGAGCAGATGGACCAGGCGGCCACGATCATCCGCCAGCGCGTCGACGCGTCTGGTGTCGGCGAGGCCGACATCGCCACGCAGGCGGGCAACCAGATCGTCGTGCAGATCCCCGGCGAGGCCGACGAGGAGACGCGCAACCGCATCGAGGCATCCGCACAGCTCCAGCTGCGCGCCGTCCTCACCGCGTCTGCTCCGACCAACACGTTCGTGGGCGACGACGGCGAGAGCACGCCGTATCCGACGCCCGACCCGACGCTGCCGAACACGCCGTCGCCCGAGCCCACCGACGGCAGCGACACGGCGTGGATCACGCCGTACCTGCAGGCGGAGTTCCTGGCGTACGACTGCGCTGATCCGAACAACGATCCCGCGAACGCGCCGGCCGACCAGCCCCTCATCACGTGTGATGCGGACGGGTCCGCGAAGTACATCCTCGGTCCAGTGGAGCTCGACGGCTCGTCGATCGACGACGCGACGTTCGGCATCCAGCAGAACGACGGCCGGTGGGCGGTCAACCTGCGGTTCGACGACGAGGGAACGCGCATCTTCGGCGAGATCAGCCAGCGTCTGTACGGGGCGACCCCGCCGCTGAACCAGTTCGCGTTCGTGCTCGACGGTCTCGTGCTCACCGCGCCCGCCATGAACCAGGTGATCCTGGGCGGCGATCCGAGCATCACCGGCAGCTTCACGCAGGAGTCGGCCAAGACCCTCGCCGACCAGTTGCGCTACGGTGCGCTGCCGCTGAGCTTCGAGGTCGTCAGCTCCGACACGATCTCGGCGACGCTCGGCTCGCAGCAGCTGCAGATCGGCCTCGTCGCGGGTCTCATCGGCCTCGCCCTCGTCGCGGTGTACTCACTGATCGTCTACCGCGCGCTCGGCTTCGTCATCATCGCGTCGCTCGCGGTGATGGGTGTCATCACCTACATCGCGATCTGCATCCTCGCGTGGCGCATCGGGTTCCGCCTGTCGCTCGCGGGTGTCGCGGGCCTCATCGTGTCGATCGGGTTCACAGCCGACTCGTTCATCGTCTACTTCGAGCGGATCCGGGACGAGCTGCGCGACGGCAAGTCGATCACCGGCGCCGTCGAAGACGGCTGGTCGCGTGCGAAGCGCACGATCTACATCTCCAAGTCGATCAACGTGCTCGCCGCCGTCGTGCTGTACATCCTCGCGGATGCCACGGTGAAGGGCTTCGCTTTCACGCTCGGTCTCACGACCGTGATCGACGTGCTGATCTTCATCCTGTTCACCCACCCGGTCATGCAGCTGCTCGCCCGCACACGGTTCTTCGGCGAGGGGCACCCGCTCTCGGGCATGGATCCCGAGGCGCTCGGCGCGGTGTACCGCGGCCGCGCCCAGTTCCGCTCACCCGTCATCGCCCCGAAGACGAGCGCCGACCGGCGCGCCGCGCGATCGCGCGGTGAGGCGGCGCGACGCCAGACGATCGCCGAGCGCAAGCAGGCCGAGCTCGCGGCAGCCGCTGCGCAGGACGCGAAGCGAACTCCCGGCACGACGAAGGGAGGAGACGACTGATGCGCTCCATGAGCCAGTTCGGCAACGACCTCTACACCGGCAAGACCTCGTTCCCGTTCGTCGGTCGCCGGCGCCTGTGGTTCATCATCGCCGCGGTCCTCGTGATCGGCTCGGCGCTGGTTCCCCTCGTGCGTCCGATCCAGTTCTCGATCGAGTTCACGGGCGGCTCGCAGTTCACCGTCTCGGGGCTGTCGAGCCCGGATCAGCTGATCGCCACCGACGCCGTCCAGTCGGTGGTACCGGATGCCACGACCAAGGTCACCACGGTCGGCGACAGCGCCGTGCGCGTGCAGACCGACCAGATGACGAGCGACGAGACGCGCGAGGTCACGGCGGCTCTCGCCGACGCGTACGGCGTGCCCGAGAGCGAGGTCACGTCGTCGTTCATCGGCCCGACGTGGGGTGCGGACGTCACGCGCCAATCGCTGTGGGGCCTGGCGATCTTCCTCGCGCTGACCTTCCTGATCCTCGCGCTGTACTTCCGCACGTGGAAGATGTCGGTCGCAGCGATCATCGGCCTCGTCGACGTGCTCGTCATCACGATCGGCGTCTACGCGCTGTTCGGCTTCGAGATCTCGCCGGCCGCGGTCATCGGCTTCCTCACGATCCTGTCCTACGCGCTGTACGACACGACCGTCGTCTTCGACAAGATACGTGAGAACACGAGCGAGGACGGAGAAGTGTCGGGCCGCACGTTCGGCGAGTCGGTCAACCTCGCCGTCAACCAGACCCTCGTGCGTTCGATCAACACGACGGTCGTCGCGATCCTCCCGACCGGCGCGATTCTGTTCATCGGCGCCCTGTGGCTCGGCGCGCAGACGCTGACCGACATCTCGCTGTCGATCTTCGTGGGCACGATCGTGGCGGCCTATTCGACGATCTTCGTCGCCGCGCCGCTGTATTCGCTGTTCCGCGAGAACGAGCCGGCGATCAAGGCGCGTGACGAGCGCACCGTCGCCGCCCGTTCGCAGGCGCGCGTGTCGGTCTGACCACGCGCGGGCGAGTGCCCTCCCACGGCGGCGTAGGATTGTGAAGTCCAGCGGAGGGGAGGATTCATGACCGAGACCGTCCCTTCCGCCGCCCAGACATCGTCGCTGCGGCGTCTTGTTCCGCGCATCTTCTCGCGGTCCGCGCGCCGCGACGACGTCGAGCAGCTCATCCGCACGGTGCGCACACACCACCCCAAGGGCGACCTGTCGATCATCGAGCGGGCCTACGCCGTCGCCGACAGGGCGCACGCGGGCCAGACCCGGCAGAGCGGTGAGCCGTACATCACGCATCCGCTCGCCGTCGCGCAGATCCTGGCCGACCTCGGCCTCGGGCCGAAGGCGATCGCTGCGGCCCTCCTGCACGACACGGTCGAAGACACGGGGTACCCGCTTGACGCGATCGCGTCCGAGTTCGGCGACGAGGTCGCGATGCTCGTCGACGGCGTCACGAAACTCGACAAGGTCAAGTACGGCGAGAGCGCGCAGGCCGAGACGGTCCGCAAGATGATCGTGGCGATGTCGAAAGACATCCGCGTGCTCGTGATCAAGCTCGCCGACCGACTGCACAACGCGCGCACGTGGGGCTTCGTCCCGCCCGAGAAGGCGCAGAAGAAGGCGACTGAGACGCTCGAGATCTACGCGCCCCTGGCGCACCGGCTCGGCATCCAGACGATCAAGTCCGAGCTCGAGGACCTTTCGTTCGCGGTGCTGCATCCGAAGCTCTACGCCGAGATCGACAGCCTGGTGAAGCAGCGCACGCCGCAACGCGAGCAGTACGTGCAGAGCGTGATCGAGGCCGTCGACGCCGACCTCCGCGAGCTGCGCATCCGAGGTCGCGTCATGGGCCGGCCGAAGCAGCTGTACTCCGTGTACCAGAAGATGGTCGTGCGCGGACGCGAGTTCGACGACATCTACGACCTCATCGGCATCCGCGTGCTCGTCGGAAGCGTTCGCGACTGCTACGCCGTGCTCGGCGCGATCCACGCACGCTGGACGCCGCTTCCGGGCCGGTTCAAGGACTACATCGCGACTCCGAAGTTCAACCTGTACCAGTCGCTGCACACGACCGTGATCGGACCGGGCGGCCGCACGGTCGAGATCCAGATCCGCACCAACGAGATGCACCAGCAGGCCGAGTACGGCGTCGCCGCGCACTGGAAGTACAAGGAGCGCATGAACGGCGGCAAGGCCGACCCGAAGGCGCTCGACACCGACATGGCGTGGCTCGCGCACATCTCGGACTGGCAGGCCGAGACGGCCGACCCGGGCGAGTTCCTCGACTCGCTGCGCTTCGAGATCGGAGCGAAAGAGGTCTACGTCTTCACCCCGAAGGGTCGCGTGATCGGCCTGCCCGCGGGGGCGACGCCGGTCGACTTCGCGTACGCCGTGCACACCGAGATCGGTCACCGCACGATGGGCGCGAAGGTGAACGGCCGACTCGTGCCGTTGGAGTCCGAGCTCAAGAGCGGCGACGTCGTCGAGGTGTTCACATCGAAGAACCCGGATGCCGGCCCGAGCCAGGACTGGCTCGGGTTCGTCAAGAGCACGCGTGCGCGCAACAAGATCCGCGGGTGGTTCACGAAGGAGCGCCGCGAAGAGGCGATCGAGCAGGGCAAGGAGGCCATCGCCCGCGCGATGCGCCGCCAGAACCTCCCACTGCAGCGCCTCATGAGTCAGGACTCGTTCGCCGAGGTCGCGCGTCAGCTGCGCTACGACGATGTCTCCGCCCTCTACGCGGCGGTGGGCGAGGGGCATGTCTCGACGCAGTCCGTCATCGAGAAGGTCACAGCCCTGGTCAGCGCCGACGACACGACGACAGGACCCATCGACCTGCCCCCGATCGGACGCACGCGCGCGCCGCGGGGCGGCGACTCCGGGGTGCTGGTGCGCGGCGCGCCCGACATCCTCGTCAAGCTCGCGAAGTGCTGCACGCCGGTGCCCGGGGATGACATCGTGGGCTTCGTCACTCGCGGCAGCGGTGTCTCGGTGCACCGCTCGGACTGCACGAACGTCCAGTCGCTGAAATCCGATCCCGATCGGCTGATCGAGGTGACGTGGGCACCCACGACGAAGAGCGTGTTCCTGGTGCAGATCCAGGTGGAGGCGCTCGACCGCTCCGGGCTCCTCAGCGACGTCACCCGCGTGCTGAGCGAGCACCATGTGAACATCCTGTCGGCGACCGTCTCGACGACCAACGACCGTCTCGCGCTCAGCCGCTTCGTGTTCGAGATGGGCGACATCGTGCACCTCGATCGCGTGCTCAACGCCGTCCGCCGCATCGACGCCGTGTACGACGTCTACCGAGTCACGTCGTCCTGACCCCCCTCGCCCCGTCGCGCGAGCGTGCGCAGCAGAACGAGGGCGCTGCGCTTGTTGGGCAGACGCCCGTGCGCCTCGACCCAGCGGATCGCATCGTCGGCGAGACCCGGACGCGAGGTCGCCAGTGCCTCGGCGGCGGCGAGGTGTTCGGAATCGTCGACGCGTGCGACGTCGGCGAGCGTGCGTACGAGCGTCGTCACGAGGACTCCGCCGATGGAGAGCAGGTCTGCGGGATCGACGGCGAGATCGCGGTAGACCAGGCGCAGTCCGTGGACGTGGTGGAGGCGCCTCGGCACCGCCCGCTGCACGGTGTGGCGCGCCGGAGGGGCGTGCGTCGCACCGTGGATCCAGGCGGCGCTCACGTGCGTCGCGGCGAGCGTGTCGCGCAGGATTCCGCGCAGGGACCCGGCTCGCAGCGCCGCCGTCTCCACGGCGTCAGCGGGGATGTACGCGTCGCCGAGACCCACGAGATGCCCGTCGAGGCACGCCGCCGACAGCTCGGCCGTGGAGAGGCGGTCGTCGGCGAAGTAGAGGAACGGCGATGACACCTCGCGAGTCTGCCGGAACGGCGCATGCCGCATCCGTCGTCGCCGTCTGACTGTGGAGAACCACCGCCGCACGCCCGCGTGGGGGAGAGGTGATCAGCCGCCGAGCGCCTTGAGCCACGTGCGCCGCGCCTCGAGGGCCTCCTTGGCCTTCTCTGCCGCTGCCTTGTCGCCGGCCTTCTCGGCCGCCGCGAGCTCCTGCTCGAGCTTCTCGATCGCCTCGGTCAGCTGGCGCGTCATGTCGTTGGCGCGCGCCTTTGTCTCGGGGTTGTTGCTCTTCCAGTCGGCGTCCTCACGCGCGCGCAGCGCCTGCTCGATCTTGCGCAGGTCGTCGTCCAGCGAGCGCTCGACGTCGCGCGGGAAGATGCGGCCGAGGTCGTCCCAACGGCGCTGGATGCTCGTGAGCATCGAGCGGGCCTTCGCGAGGTCACGCTCGTCCTGGATCGCCTTCGCCTCTTCGAGCAGCGCGCGACGGGCCTCGATCTTCTCGCGCGAGGCCTCGGCTTCGGCCGCCTCGCGCTCACCGCGCGCCGCGTAGAGCACGTCGCCGGCGGCCTTGAACCGCGCCCACAGAGCGTCGTCGGCCTTCTTTCCGGCGCGGCCCGCCGTCTTCCACTGCTCGAGCAGCTCGCGGTAGGCGGGGATGCCGTCCTCCCCCTTGGGCGCGAGCGCCTCCGCTTTCTCGACGAGCTTCGACTTGCGCTCCCGTACGGCCTTGTGGGCTTCGTCGAGCTGCGCGTAGAACTCGCGGCGCGCCTTGTCGAGCGTTGCGCGTGCGTCGCGGAATCGCTTCCACAGCTGCTGGCTCGTCGACTTGGGCAGGCGCGGGCCGTGCTGCTGCTGCGACTGCCACTGCTCGAAGAGCTCGGCGATCTCGGCAGAGGTCTGCTTCCACTGGATCGTCTTGGGATCGCGGGCGGCAAGGGCTTCGGCGCGCTCGACGAGCTCGGTGCGGGCCTTCACGGCCTCTTCGACGGCCTGACGGGCCGCAGCGGCCTCTGATGCCGATGCCGCCGAGAGCTCCTCGGTGAGGGCGTCCAGGCGCGCGCGCAGCGATGCGAGGTCGCCGACGGCCGCGGCGCCCGTGATCTTGTCGTGGAGCGTGCGGGCGGTCGTGCGCAGGTCGGAAGCGGATGCACCGCCGCGGCGGTGACGCACCTCGAGCAGCGTGACCTCGCTCGCGAGGTCGTTGTACTTGCGCTCGAAGTACGCGAGCGCCTCTTCGCGCGTGCCGTCGGGGAACTGGCCCACTTCGCGCCACTCGGCGCCTTCGCGCACGTAGACGGTGCCGTCGTCATCGACGCGGCCCCACGGCTCGTCGCTGCCCGCTGCCTCCGCCGGGTGGGATGCGGGCGGGGCGTCATCGACCGCCGCCGCATCCGCCTCTTCGGCACCTGCCGCACCCGCATCGGGGGTCTGCTCTTCGGGCGCGGTGGGCTGCTCGGAGACGGCCTCGGCAGCGAGGTCGTCGGGCGTCTCGGGAGTGGACTCGGCTGCGGAAGTCACGGGATGCACCTCATCGCGGCAGTGCGCCGCCTGGGGGAGTATGGACGGCCCAAGCCTAGTACGGCGGGGTGGCCGACTCAGGACGTGGCGGTCGGTTCAGGCGTCGGCGTGCCCGTCTCGGTGGGAGTCGGGGTCGGAGGCGACGGAGCCTGGGTGGGCGTCTGCGTCGGCGTGGGACTGGGCGCGGGTTGGGGCGCACCCGGGCCGGCCGTGAAGTACGCGATCTGACCGCCGATCACGGCGAGGATGAGGATGCCGCCGACGATGCCCGCGATGAGGTTGTCGCGCGTGCGGCGGCGGGTGCGCCCTTCGTGGAACTCCTGTCGAGCCTGATACAGCCGCGCACGTTCGCGCGCGGCGCGCGCTTCGCGTTCCCTGCCCGTCGCCACAGGACCTCCTCACCCCGGTGCTCCGGGCCGCGTCGATCCTACAAAGAGGCCCGGGCCGGGCCAAACCATTCTCACGGAGCGTCGTGCGAGCGGCGGCGCGCCCGCGTCGGCGGCCGCGGTTAGCCTGGTCGGGTGACTTCGCCCGCCGCTCTCTTCCAGGGGCAGACCCCGCTCGCCGTGCGCATGCGGCCGGTCTCCCTCGACGAGGTGGCCGGTCAGTCCCACCTGCTGCGGCCCGGGTCGCCTCTGGTGACGCTGGCGAATCCGGATGCCACGGCCAAGCCCGGCACGTCGGTGATCCTGTGGGGTCCGCCGGGCACCGGCAAGACGACGCTCGCGCAGGCGATCGCGCGCTCATCCGGTCGTCGATTCGTTGAACTCTCGGCGATCACCGCGGGCGTGAAGGACGTGCGCGAGGTGATGCAGGACGCACTGAACCAGCGCGATCTCTACGGGCAGTCGACGATCCTCTTCCTCGACGAGATCCACCGCTTCACGAAGGCACAGCAGGACGCGCTTCTTCCCGGCGTCGAGAACGGCTGGGTCGTGCTCATCGCCGCGACGACGGAGAACCCGTCGTTCTCGGTGATCTCGCCGCTGCTGTCGCGGTCGCTGCTGCTCACGCTCCAGCCGCTCACCGACGATGACCTCGGCATGCTCATAGACCGGGCGGTCGACGACCCCCGCGGACTCGCCGGTGCCGTCGAGCTCGCGCCGGGGGCGCGCGAGGCGCTCATCCGCCTCGCATCGGGCGACGCGCGTCGCGCGCTCACCGCACTCGAGGCGGCGGCCTCGATCGCCGCTCCGGACGTCGACGCCGAGGCCGCGGCGGTCGACGATCACGGCTCCGAAGACGGTGCCGACACGCCCGCGCCCATCGCGGTCACCGCCGAGCACGTGGCGCAGGCCGTGGATCGTGCCCTGCTGCGGTACGACCGGCAGGGCGACGAGCACTACGACGTCATCAGCGCGTTCATCAAGTCGATCCGCGGGTCCGACGTCGACGCGGCGCTGCATTACCTCGCGCGCATGATCGAGGCTGGGGAGGACCCGCGTTTCATCGCGCGGCGGCTCATCATCTCGGCATCCGAAGACATCGGTCTGGCCGACCCGCACGCGCTGCCGCTCGCCGTGGCGGCGGCCGACGCCGTGCAGTTCATCGGCATGCCTGAAGGACGCATCCCGCTCGCCGAGGCGACGGTGTACCTCGCATCGACGGCGAAGTCCAACGCCGCGTACGTTGCGCTCGACAAGGCGATCGCCGACGTGCGGGCGGGCGGATTCGGCCGCGTTCCGAAGCATCTGCGCGACGCGCACTACCCGGGGGCGAAGCGCCTCGGTCACGGCAAGGGCTACAAGTACCCGCACGACTCGGAGGTCGGCGTGGTCGCGCAGCAGTACCTTCCCGACGAGTTGCGCGGCAAGCGCTACTACGAGCCGACCAGCCACGGTCAAGAGCGCGACGTGCAGGCGCGGCTCGAGAAGATCCGGCGGATCCTCGGCGGCGGCTGACCTCACCGCGAGACGGGCACCCGTCTCGCGGTGTCCGGTGAGACGATCCGCGTCGTCACGACACTGCGTGGGTGAGACGGGCGACACCTCGCCGCGTCGGTGTGCGACCAGTGGAGAGCGCTGATGCGACAGAACCGGATGCGACCACCCGCCGTGCTCGGAGCGCTGGCGGCCCTCGCCGCCGTGGTGCTGGCCGGGTGCGCGACGCCACGCGACGGGTCGGTTCCGCCGGGCGGCGCGCCGGGGCCCGGTTCGACCGCGCTCGTCACGACGAAGCATCCGGTCACTGTGCTCGACGACGGCGAAGGCCCGGAGCTGTGCCTCGGGGCCATGGCCGCGTCCTACCCGCCGCAATGCGGCGGTCCCTCCGTGATCGGGTGGGATTGGAACTGGTACGTCGGGCAGTTCGAAGAGGCGGCGGGAGTCCGCTGGGGGCTGTTCACCCTCACGGGAACGTACGATGCCGGGGCTGACGCGTTCACTGCGATCGAGGTCGTGAATGGCACCGACTATGAGTGGCCCGAGGTGGATGTGACCGACTTCTCCACGCCGTGTCCGGAGCCCGAGGGCGGGTGGCGCGTGCTCGACGAGTCGAAGGCGCGCTTCGAGGCGATGAACGCCGCGTTCGAGCTCGCGCAGCGGATCGACGGCTATGCGACGGCGTGGATGGATCAGTTGCCGAACCCCGCCGTGAAGAGCGGCGCCGCGGAGGGATCGGAGATGCTGATGAACGATCCGCTGCTGACGATCGTGAACGTGCGGGTGACGGGCGACCCGCGAGCCGCCGAAGCCGAACTGCGCGAGGTGTGGGGCGGAATGCTGTGCGTCACCCAGGCGAGCCGGGCCGCCGCCGAGCTGCAGGCGATTCAGAGCGAGATCATGTCGTCGACGCCGGGCGTGCTGTCGGCGGGCGAGAACGGGATCTCGGGCACCGTCGAGGTGACACTGGTCTACGACGACGGGACGCTGCAGGACCGATTCGACGTCGAGTACGGCCCCGGGGTCGTGCGAGTGACGTCGTCGCTCGTCTCGGCGGGGTGAGCTCACGCGTCGTCCACGGCGAACCAGAACGACGCGGAATCGCCGCCTTCGCGGGTGAGGCGGATCTCCCAGCATCCGGGTTCGTCGAGTGCGAAGCCGAGGCCCCACTCGTCACCGGGACGATCGAAGTTGCTCGACGCATGCGGCTCGGGGCCCCAGTGGAGGTCCCGCGTCGATCGGTCGGGTCGCACGATCTGGACCGAGAGGTCGCCGGAGCCCGTCATGCGGACGACGAGCTTGTGGACGGCGTCGCTCGCGACGAGCTCTCGCGGGTCGGCGGTCTCGAGGAGCCCGAACGCGGTCACGCCGTCGGTCGTCGTCGCCTCCGTGACCATGCCTGCCGACGGCGACGCCGGCTCGCACCCGGCTGCACCGAGCGGTCCGAACTCGCCTTCGGGCGCCGAGCAGCCGACGAGCGCCAGTGCACCGGTCAGGATCAAGGCGAGAACGGCCCCGCGTCGCATGACCTCACTATCGCACCGAGGGCGGACACGGGCGACCGCCGCGGGCCGCGCATCCGTCATCGGCCGCCGAGCGCGCCTCTGATAGACTTGATCGGCTCGAAACCGGGTTTTCGGGCATCTCCCTTCTCTGACCAAGACCTTCCGGCGTGCCCCGGCGTGCAGTCCGGACAGGGCGAGAAGCGGGGGATACGTCCGCGAGCCGTGAAAGACACGGCCGCGTCAACGGAAGGATCACTTCGTGGCAACGAAGTCCCAGGACCGCCGCAAGGTCCGCCTGTCGCGCGCGCTCGGCGTCGCGCTGACCCCGAAGGCAGCCCGCTACCTCGAGAAGCGTCCGTACGCTCCGGGCGAGCACGGACGCACGAAGCGCAAGGCCGACAGCGACTACGCCGTGCGCCTGCGCGAGAAGCAGCGTCTCCGCGAGCAGTACAACATCCGCGAGAAGCAGCTGCGCATCCAGTTCGAAGAGGCCCGCCGCAAGGACGGCCTGACCGGTGAGAACCTCGTCGAGCAGCTCGAGATGCGTCTCGACGCCCTCGTGCTCCGTTCGGGCTTCGCCCGCACGATGGCACAGGCCCGCCAGCTCGTCGTGCACCGTCACATCCTCGTCGACGGCCAGCTCGTCGACCGCCCGTCGTTCCGCGTGAAGCCGGGCCAGCTCATCCACGTCAAGCCCAAGAGCGAGAGCCTCGAGCCGTTCCAGGTCGCGGCCGCCGGCGGTCACGCCGACGTGCTGCCCCCGGTTCCGCCGTACCTCGAGGTCGAGCTCGACAAGCTGCAGGCCCGTCTCGTGCGTCGCCCCAAGCGCGCCGAGGTTCCGGTCGTCTGCGACGTCCAGCTGGTCGTCGAGTACTACGCGGCCCGGTAAGGCCGCTCGAACCAGAGCATTCGCGCGAAGGGCGCCGGGATACATCCCCGGCGCCCTTCGCCGTTCTCGCTTAAGATGGACCGATGCCGCGCCCGCGGCGAAGGAGTGGTGACATGAAGAACCTGGTGTGGTTCGTGCTCGGCCTGGCCGGCGGCTTCGTCCTCGCGCACTTCGTCAACAAGGACCCCCGCGGCCGCGAGGTGCTCGCCGACATCGACGCGCGCATCGCCGAGTTCACCGACCGCATCAGCGCGGCGTACCACGAGCAGGAGGCGCGCTTCTCAGACGGTGCCGAGGCGGCGACGGATGCGGCGGCTGAGGCGGTCGCGGCGGCGTCCGGCTCTGCAGCCTCCGGCGACACGGATGCCGCACCCCAGCCCGCCGCCTGACCATCGGCTCACCCGATCCGCTTGCATCCTCCCGCCGTGCCGGGGCAGGATCCGCTCGTCCCGAGGAATCCCCACGAATGAAGACCGCCGAGATCGCCCGTCGCTTCCTGGCCTATTTCGAGAAGAAGGACCACACGATCGTGCCGTCGGCGTCGCTCGTCACCGACGACCCGGCGCTGCTGTTCACGGTCGCGGGCATGGTGCCGTTCATCCCGTACCTGTCGGGTGACGTGCCGCCGCCGTACCCGCGCGCAGCCGACAACCAGAAGTGCATCCGCACGAACGACATCGAAGAGGTCGGCAAGACGCCGCGCCACGGCACGTTCTTCCAGATGCTCGGCAACTGGTCGTTCGGCGACTACTTCAAGCGCGAAGCGATCGGCTACGCGTGGGAGCTCCTCACGATGCCCGAGGCCGAGGGCGGCCTGGGGTTCGACCCCGCTGACCTGTGGGTGACCGTCTACGAGGAGGACGACGAGGCCTACGGCCTGTGGCGCGAGATCGCGGGGCTGCCCGAGGACCGCATCCAGCGATTGGGGAAGGACACGAACTACTGGAGCACGGGTCTCCCGGGTCCGGCGGGCCCCTGCTCCGAGATCTTCTTCGACCGCGGTCCGGAGTACGGCGTCGACGGAGGGCCGGCGACCGACGACGACCGCTACGTCGAGATCTGGAACCTCGTGTTCATGCAGTACGAGATCACGAATGTGCGGTCGAAGTACGACTTCGACGTGGTCGGCGAGCTGCCTGCGAAGAACATCGACACCGGCATGGGTCTCGAGCGCATCGCGTTCATCAAGCAGGGCGTCGACAACATGTACGAGACCGACCAGGTGCGGCCGGTTCTCGACAAGGCGGTCGAGCTTTCCGGCCGAGCCTATGGCGCCGACCACGAGGACGACGTGCGGTTCCGCATCGTCGCCGACCACGTGCGCTCGTCGCTCATGCTGCTGGCGGACGGCGTGACGCCGTCGAACGACGGACGCGGGTACATCCTGCGGCGACTCATGCGTCGTGTGATCCGATCGATGCGCCTCCTGGGAGTCGAGGGGCCGACGTTCGCCGAGCTTTTCGCCGCGTCCCGCGACGCGATGGCCGAGGCGTACCCGGTCGTCGTCGAGGACTGGGGCCGCATCTCTCAGTACGCCCTCGCCGAGGAGGAGACGTTCCTGCGCACCCTCGCGGCCGGGTCGGCGCTGCTCGACGAGTCGCTCGCGCAGACGAAGGCCTCCGGCGGAACGACGATCCCCGGCTCTGAGGCGTTCCTTCTGCACGACACCTACGGCTTCCCGATCGACCTGACGCTCGAGATCGCGCAGGAGGCGGGCCTCACCGTCGACCGTGCCGCGTTCGACACGCTCATGCAGGAACAGCGCCAGCGTGCGAAGGCGGATGCGCGGGCGCGCAAGCGCCAACTCGCCGACACGAGCGTCTACCGCGACCTCCGTGCGCGCGGTGAGACCGTGTTCACGGGCTACACCGACCTGCAGACCGAGTCGACCGTGCTCGGCATCCTCGTCGACGGCATGCCGGCCGATCGCGCCACGACGGGGCAGATCGCCGAGGTCATCCTCGCCGAGACCGCCCTGTACGCGGAGTCGGGCGGCCAGGTGGCCGACAAGGGCATCATCGTGGGCCCGGGCTATGAGCTCGACGTCCTCGATGTGCAGAAGCCGGTTCCCGGCCTCATCAGCCACACGGTCGAGGTGACCTCGGGCGAGGTCGGCGTCGGACAGCCGGCCACGTCGGTCGTCGACGCTGAGAACCGCCGTGCGGCGCGCCAGGCGCATTCGGCGACGCACCTCGTGCACGCGGCGCTGCGCGACACGCTCGGTCGCTCGGCTACCCAGGCGGGCTCGCTGAACCGGGCGGGCTACCTTCGTTTCGACTTCAGCTGGGGACAAGCGCTCTCCGACGAGACGAAGACCGAGATCGAGGAGATCGCGAACAACGCGGTGCGCGAGAACCTCGAGGTCACGACGCGCGTGCTGCCGCTCGACGAGGCGCGCTCGCTCGGTGCGATCGCGCTCTTCGGCGAGAAGTACGGCGACACGGTCCGCATGGTCGACATCGGCGGTCCGTGGTCGCGTGAGCTCTGCGCCGGCACGCACGTCTCGACGAGCGCAGAGGTGGGGCTCATCAGCCTCGTCGGCGAGTCGTCGGTCGGTGCGTCGAACCGGCGTGTCGAGGCGCTCGTCGGCCTCGACGCGTTCCGGCAGCTCGCGGCCGAGCGCGCCCTGGTGTCCCAGCTCACCGCGACGCTCAAGACGCCGCGCGAGCAGCTTCCCGCTCGCATCGCCGAGCTCACGGCGAACCTCAAGGCGGCCGAGAAGAAGATCGCCGCGTACGAGGCGAAGGCCCTCGCCGACCGGCTGCCGGCCCTCGTGGAGAAGGCGACGACCGTCGGCCCGCACCGCCTGGTCGCGGAGTCGCTCGGCACGGCGTCGTCGGCCGACGACGTGCGTTCGCTCGCCCTCCAGGTGCGCGATCGCCTGGGTTCGGACGCCGCGGTCGTCGCCCTCGGCGCCGAGCTCAACGGACGCCCGGTCGTCGTCGTCGCGACGAATGAGGCGGCGCGCTCCGCGGGCGCCAAGGCCGGTGTGCTCGCCAAGGCGGCCGCGACCGCTCTCGGCGGTGGCGGCGGCGGACGCGACGACGTCGCGCAGGGCGGCGGAACGGATGCCGCGGCCATGCCGTCGGCGCTTGCGGCAGTGAAGGGCGCGCTGAACGCGGCGTGAACCGGTCGGCATGAGCGAGTTCCGCAGGGGAGTCCGGCTCGGGGTCGATGTCGGCCGGGCGCGGATCGGCGTCGCCCGCTGCGACCCCGACGGACTGCTCGCGACACCCGTCGAGACCGTCCCACGGTCGGACGCGTCCGTCGCGCGGATTCGGGAGCTCATCGAAGAGTACGAGCCCCTCGAGGTGCTCGTCGGCCTGCCGTTGAGCCTGAGCGGCGGCGACACGCCGTCGACCGCGGATGCGCGTGAGTTCGCCGCAGCGCTGGCGGCCGCATCCGCCGTGCCCGTACGGCTCGTCGACGAGCGTCTCAGCACGGTCTCGGCACATGCGGCGCTGCGTGATTCGGGCAGAACCCAGCGTTCGTCTCGTAGCATTGTTGACCAAGTCGCGGCGGTGGTCCTGCTCCAGCAGGCTCTCGACGTCGAGAAGAACACCGGACGACCGCCCGGCGTACCCGTACCCCCGGCTGAGGAGCCCGCCTGAAGATGCCCCAATCGCCTTCGCCGTACGACGATCCGTTCGCGGGTCTGTTCGGCAAGCTCCCCGACCCGCGAGCCCACCTGGCGCGGTCGGCGTCCGAGGGCTCCGGGCACAGCGGTGACGGTCCGCGCAACGGCTCTGTTCCTCCGCCGATCGAGGGAGTCCCGCCGGCGCAGACCGGATCGGTCTCCGCGCAGACGGGGTCGGTCGGCGTGAACGGCGGCCCGCCCGCGACGGGAGCGGTCCCGACGCAGACGGGCAGCGTGCCGATGTCGCGGCGTGCGATGCGCGAAGCCGCTGCGCGCGAGGCCGCCGCCCGCGCGGCGGCGAGCGGGGCGGTGCCGATGACTCCGGCCCAGCAGCCGCCGGCCCAGCAGCCGACACCGCAGCAGACGCCCACGACAGCGTTCGAGACGGATGCCGCGGAATCCGTCCCTCCCGCATCGACTCCGACCGCGCCCACCGCAGACGCCCACGACCCGGCACCCGAATCGCTCTTGTCGGGCGATGCGGGGGGCCGGCCGGCACTCCCGTACAGCCGCACGGGGAGCATCCCGATCATCCCGGAGTCGCAGGCGAGGCCCGCTTCTGCGCGGCCCTCCGACGCGGGCAAGGCGGACGGCGACCTCGACGCACTCTTCACGGGCGACGTGTCGACCGCCGACATCGGCGCCCCACCACCTCCGAAAGACAAGCGGAAGCGCCGCATCGGCGGCTGGATCGCGCTCGGCGTGATCGTCGCCCTCCTCGGCGGCGTCGCGCTCGGCGGCTGGTGGGTGTGGAGTACGTACGAGAGCCAGATCCGTGCCGTGCTCGGCTGGGAGGAGCCGAAGGACTACGAGGCGGGCATGGCGAACGGAGAGGCGCTCGTGACGATCGTCTCGGGTGACACAGGCCAGTCGATCTCACCGAAGCTCTACGAGGCCGGCGTGACGAAGACGCCCGACGCGTTCTACTCCTACCTGATCGAGACGCAGCAGAATCCGCCGTTCCAGCCCGGCGTGTTCAAGCTGCAGAAGCAGATGACTTCCGAGGCCGCGCTCGCCATGATCCTCGACCCCGCGAACAAGCTCGAGAACTCGGCGCTCGTCCCCGAGGGCAAGACGGTCGAGCAGACGATCGAGATCCTCGCCGACAGCCTCCAGATCCCGCTCGAGGACTTCCAGGCCGCGGTGGCCGACCCGTCGGCCTACGGCGTCGCGGCGGACTCGCTCGAGGGGTGGCTGTTCCCGGCGATGTACACGTTCGACCCGGGTGTCACGGCCACGGATGTGATCGCCCGCATGGTCGATCGAGCGGTGCAGTCGCTCGACGAGGCCGGAGTGCCCGTCGAGGAGCGCCAGCGCATCCTGACGATCGCCTCGATCATCCAGCGTGAGGCGCGCTATGAAGCGGACATGCAGAAGGTGTCGCGGGTCATCCAGAACCGCCTCGACCCGAACAATCAGGAGACATTCGGCCTCCTGCAGATGGACTCGACTGCCCAGTACGGATACGGCGAGATGCACGACGGCACGGCCAGCTCGTCCGAAGAGGCGCTCAACGACCCGAACCCGTGGAACACCTACGTCCACCCGGGTCTGCCGATCGGGCCGATCTCGAATCCGGGCGACGTCGCGATCTCGGCGGCGATGCACCCCGCCGACGGCGACTGGCTCTACTTCGTGACCGTCAACCTCGACACGGGCGAGACCGTGTTCACATCGAACATCAACGACCACAACCGGGCCGTCGACCAGTGGCGAGCCTGGTGCCGCGACCACCCGGACTCGGGGTGCTGACGGGCCGTCGGCTCGCGGTGTGGGGCGATCCCATCGCCCACAGCCGCTCTCCGCAGCTCCACGGCGCCGCCTACCGTGCGCTCGGCCTCGACTGGAACTACGGGCGCGAGCGCGTCGACGAGTCGTCGTTCGCCGCCCGCCTTGCGCAGCTCGACGAGCCATGGCGTGGTCTGTCGCTCACGATGCCGCTCAAAGCCGTCGCGTTCGACGCGGCCCAGACCCGCGATCGCGCGGCGGAGTTCACGGGTGCGGTCAACACGCTGCTCCTCACCGAGGACGGTCCGCACGGATACAACACCGACGTCGGCGGGATCGTGCGGTTCCTCTCCGAGCTGGGCGTCGCGGGCCCGGCGCGTGCGCGCATCGTCGGCGCGGGTGCGACGGCGACGTCCGCGCTCATGGCGCTCGACACGATGGGCGTGCGCGAGGTCGAGGTCGCGGCACGTCGCCCCGAGGCAGCCGAGCACCTCATCGCGCTCGGCGAGCGCATCGGGGTGCACGTGAGCCCGACTCGCATCGACGATCCCACGGGCGCCGCGGACCTCACGATCGCGACGCTTCCGGGTGGAGCCGAGATTCCGGATGCGACGGCCGACCGCCTCGCGGCATCGGGCGGGCCACTCCTCGACGTGGTCTACGGGCATTGGCCGACCGCGCTCGCGACCGCGTGGGAGCGCGCGGGTGCGCGCGCGTGGGACGGCAGCGGGATGCTGCTGCACCAGGCCGTGCTGCAGGTGCGCGTCTTCGTGCTCGGAGATCCCCACGCAGTCCTGCCGCGCGAGGACGACGTCCTCGCGGCGATGCGCGCGGCACTCGAGGCATCCGGGTCGGCGTGACCGCGCCTCGTGGCGTGGGAGACTGGAGCAATGCTCCGTGTGCTCACGGCCGGCGAATCGCACGGCCCCGAACTCATCGCCGTCATGGAGGGTCTTCCAGCCGGCGTGCCGGTTTCTCGCAGCGCGATCCAGGCGGATCTGGCCCGCCGCAAGCTCGGCTACGGTCGCGGCTCGCGCATGAAGTTCGAAGAGGATGAGCTGACGATCTCGGCGGGCGTGCGTCACGGCTATACGCTCGGCAGCCCCATCGCCCTGCGGATCGGCAACACAGAGTGGCCCAAATGGGTCGAGGTCATGAGCGCCGAGCCCGTCGAGCTCACCGACAGGTCCCGCGGGCGCGGCGCCGCGCTCACGCGTCCGCGGCCGGGGCACGCCGACCTCGTGGGCATGCAGAAGTACGGCTTCGACGAGGCGCGCCCGATCCTCGAGCGCGCGAGCGCGCGCGAGACGGCGGCTCGTGTCGCGCTGGGCGCGGTCGCGCGGTCGTTCCTGTCGGAGCTCGGCATCCGCCTCGTGAGCCACACGCTGTCGATCGGGCCCGTCCGGGTGCCCGAAGGGGCGGCGCTGCCGACGCCCGACGATGTCGAGACGCTCGACGCCGATCCACTGCGCTGCTTCGACCCCGACACGTCGGAGCGCATGGTCGCCGAGGTCGACGGCGCGCGCAAGGACGGCGACACGCTCGGCGGCATCGTCGAGGTGCTCGCGTACGGCCTTCCTCCGGGGCTCGGCTCACACGTCCACTGGGACCGTCGCCTCGACGGTCGGCTCGCGCAGGCGCTCATGAGCATCCAGGCGATCAAGGGCGTTGAGGTCGGCGACGGATTCGAGACGACGCGCCGTCGCGGCTCGGCCGCCCACGACGAGCTCTTCACCGCCGACGGCGGCATCACGCGCGCGAGCGACCGCGCGGGCGGCACAGAGGGCGGCATGTCGACGGGCACCGTGCTGCGCGTGCGCGCGGGCATGAAGCCGATCGCGACGGTTCCCCGTGCGCTGCGCACGGTCGATGTGGCGACGGGCGACGCGGCATCCGCCCACCACCAGCGCTCCGATGTGTGCGCGGTGCCCGCGGCCGGGGTCGTGGCCGAGGCGATGGTCGCGATCGTGCTCGCCGAGGCGGTGCTCGAGAAGTTCGGCGGCGACTCCGTCGCCGAGACGCGCCGCAACCTCGAGTCGTACCTCGCGGCGATCCCCGAGACCCTGCGCTCGGCCGGAGCCAGCGACCCGTCACTCGGCGCCGACGACCCGGAGCCGCTCGCCGAGCATGACCTCGCACGCTGAGCACGCGCCCGTGCCCGTGGCGCGGCATGCGGCATCCGCCGTCGTCCTCATCGGGCCGATGGGCGCAGGCAAGACGAGCGTCGGACGGCGGGTGGCGAAGGCCCTCGCCCTGCCGTTCACCGACACCGACGCCGCCGTCGCGCGCGAGCACGGCGCTCTCGACACGGTGTTCGCGAAGCACGGTGAGAAGCGCTTCCGCGAGCTCGAGCGCGAGGCCGTGCGCGCCGCACTGGCGACCGGAGGCGTCGTCTCGCTCGGCGGGGGAGCGGTGCTCGATCCGAACACGCGCGCCGATCTCGCGCGCCACCGCGTGGCGCTGCTCACCGTGACGCCCGAGGTCGTCGCGGGGCGCATCCGCGGCTCGAACCGCCCGCTGCTTCAGACCGAAGACCCCGTCGAACGGTGGACAGCGATCTACCGCGCGCGGCGCCCGCTGTACGACGAGGTCGCCGACATCGAGTTCGACACATCGACCGGTCCGCTGCAGGACGTCGTCGACGCGATCGTCGAGTGGGTCCGCAGCGGCGCACGACCGGCCACCGCCCAGGAGGAGAGATGAGCGAGCCCACCACGATCACCGTGCAGGGAGAGGCTCCGTACGACGTGCGCGTGGGCCGCGGCATCCTGGGCACGCTCGGCGAAGCGCTGCCCGTGTCGGCCCGCAAGGTGCTCATCGTGCATCCGCCGACTCTCGCCGCGCAGGCCGAGGCACTGCGCGGGAGCCTGCTCGGCGACCGCGAGGTGCTGCTCGCCGAGATCCCCGACGCCGAGCAGGGCAAGCGCGTCGAGGTCGCCGCGTTCTGCTGGCAGATCCTCGGTCAGGCAGACTTCACGCGGACCGACGCGATCGTCGGGTTCGGCGGCGGCGCGGTCACCGACCTCGCCGGCTTCGTCGCGGCCACGTGGCTGCGCGGAGTGGCGGTCGTGCAGGTGCCGACGACGGTGCTCGGCATGGTCGACGCGGCGGTGGGCGGCAAGACCGGCATCAACACGGCCGAGGGCAAGAACCTCGTGGGCGCGTTCTGGCCGCCGCGCGCCGTGATCTGCGATCTTGATCTGCTCGACTCGCTCGGTCGCAACGAGCTCGTGGCGGGCTTCGCCGAGGTCGTGAAGGCCGGATTCATCTGGTACCCCGAGATCCTCGATCTGATCGAAGCGGATGCCGCGTCCGTCGTCGACCCGCGCAGCGACGCCTTCCGCCGGTGCGTGGAGCTCGCGATCGACATGAAGGCGCGGGTCGTGGGGGAGGACCTCCGCGAGGCCGGCCTGCGCGAGGTGCTCAACTACGGACACACGCTCGGCCACGCGATCGAGCACGCCGAGCGCTACCGCTGGCGCCACGGCGCGGCGATCTCGATCGGCATGGTCTTCGCCGCCGAGCTGTCCCGGCTCGCAGGCAGGCTGTCGGATGCCGCCGCCCAGCGCCACCGCGACATCCTGGAGCTGCTCGGACTCCCGACCTCGTACCGGGCGGGGGCGTGGCCGCAGCTGCTCGCGACGATGCAGCGCGACAAGAAGGCGCGCGGCGGGATGCTGCGCTTCATCGTGCTCGACGACATCGCGAAGCCGACGACGCTGCAGGCGCCGGACGAGTCGCTGCTGTTCGCGGCGTACCAGGAGGTCGCGGGCTGACCGCCCTGCGTCCGAAGAGCATCGTCGCTAGGGTGGCGGGATGCTGAGCATCCGTCGCGTCCGCGCCGACGAATGGGAAGCCGTACGCGACCTGCGGCTCGAGTCGCTGAGCGACCCGCTCGCCCCGATCGCGTTCCTCGACACGTCCGCGAGCGCCGCGGCCCGCAGCGACGACTTCTGGCGCGATCGTGCGAGTCGAGCCGCCGAGAGCGACGACGGCGCGCAGCTCGTGGCGGAGGACGACGGCGAGTGGGTGGGCTCGCTCACGGTGCTGCTGCGCCGGCCGGGCGCGACGGATCGCCTCCACCGCACCGTCGCACACCAGGGCGCGGACGTCGTGGGGGTCTGGGTGCGGCCCACTCACCGCGGCGACGGAACCATCGACGCCCTGCTCGAAGCGGCCGTCGAGTGGGCTGTCGCGCATGGAGCGCAGACGGTGTCGCTCGACGTGCACGTCGACAACAGCCGCGCGAGGGGCGCCTATCGGCGGTTCGGCTTCCGCGAGACGGGCGAGGTGACGCAGAGCGTCGCGAGGCGAGAGCTGCGGATGACGTTCAAGCCGGTGCACTCGGACGGCCCTGCCCACCCTCGCTAGGGTGATGCCGTGACCACTCCGCGGCGCCTGCTTCTCGTGAACGGACCGAACCTCAACCTGCTGGGGGTCCGCGAGCCAGAGGTCTACGGCACCGCGACGCTCGCGGACGTCGAGCGCATCGCGGCGGATGCCGCGCGAGTGCGCGGGTTCGAGGTGCGCGCGGTGCAGAGCAACCACGAGGGGGTGCTCCTCGACGCGATCCACACCGCGCGGGAGGACTGCGCGGGCATCGTGATCAACCCCGGCGGGCTCACGCACACGTCGGTCGTGCTCCGCGATGCGCTCGCCGGTGTTGCCCTGCCCGTCGCGGAGGTGCACATCTCCGACATCTCGAAGCGCGAGCCGTTCCGGCAGCACTCGTACGTCGCCGACGTCGCCCTCGTGCACGTCATGGGTGAGGGCGTCCAGGGTTATGCGACTGCGGTCGAGCGCCTCATCGATGTCATCACGGGGCAGGCGGACGGCTGATCTCCTGAGTCGCCGCCCGAGCATCCCGTAGAATCGAGCGTCGGCCGCTGACGGGCGCGTTCGGCCCACTCTCGTCCGGCCCCGGATCGGGCCGGCCCATCACCACACGAACGGACTTCCCACACACATGGCATCGACCGCAGACATCAAGAACGGCGTCGTCCTCAACATCGACGGGCAGCTTTGGAGCGTCGTCGAATTCCAGCACGTCAAGCCCGGCAAGGGCGGGGCGTTCGTGCGCACGAAGCTGAAGAACGTCGTCACCGGCAAGGTCGTCGACAAGACGTACAACGCGGGTGCGAAGGTCGACATCGAGAACGTCGACCGCCGCGACTTCACGTACCTCTACAACGACGGCGACAGCTTCGTGTTCATGGACACGACCGACTACGACCAGCTGTCGGTGCCTGCGGCGACCGTCGGCGACGCGAAGAACTTCCTGCTCGAGAACCAGCAGGTGACGATCGCCCTCAACAACGGCAACCCGCTCTACATCGACCTCCCGGCCTCGGTCGTGCTCGAGATCACCTACACCGAGCCCGGGCTGCAGGGCGACCGCTCGTCGGCGGGCACCAAGCCCGCGACGGTCGAGACCGGCTACGAGATCCAGGTCCCCCTCTTCCTGGAGACCGGCACGAAGGTCAAGGTCGACACCCGTACGGGCGAGTACCTCGGCCGCGTCAACTGACGCCGCGCGATGAGCGCACGAACGAAGGCGCGCAAGCGCGCACTCGACATCCTCTTCCAGAGCGACGTCCGCGGCGAGGCGCTGCCGACCGTGCTGGCCGCCGAGGCGAAGCGCGCAGCGAACGAGCCCGCCCGTGAGGCGTCGTGGCTCTATGCACGCGAGATCGTCGATGGCGTGATCGACAACCAGGGCGAGATCGACGAGCTCATCACGACCTACGCGAAGGACTGGTCGCTCGCGCGCATGCCCGCGGTCGACCGTGCCCTGCTGCGGATCGGCGTGTGGGAGATCGTCTACAACGACGAGGTCCCCACAGCGGTCGCGATCGACGAGGCCGTCGAGCTCGCGAAGGAGTTCTCGACCGACGAGTCCGGCGCGTTCGTGCACGGCGTGCTCGCGCGCATCGCGCGCGCCGGCTGACGCCGCAGGCGTTCTGTCGGAGCGGGCGACCAGGATGGATCCCGTGACCCCGCCCTCCGACGACGCCGCGCACCACGGCGCCCCGGCGGAGGGAGCGGCATCGGCCGACTGGCGGCGCCTGTTCCCGGCATCCGCTGCGGCGACCCGCGGCGCAGCCACCGCGCTCGCGCTCGGCGTCGAACTGCGCCAGCGCGTGCGCCGCGACGCCTCGTCATGGTCGCCCGTCAGGGCCGAGACGGCGACCGCACGCGGCCTGCATCGGCACGGCACCGACGTGCTGGTCGGTCTGCGGCCGCTCGAGCGCGGTGCGCGCGAGGGCGCGTGGATCAAGGGCGACGCGTCGTGGGATGAGGTGCGGCGCCCGGGCACCCGTTACGACCCGGCGCAGGCGCGCTGGTTCACCGAGCTGCACAGCATCGGGCGCGACCTGCGCACATATGGCACATTCTCCGACGTCGCCGAGTGGCTGACCCTCGACGACATCACGTCGTCGCTGCTGTGGCCGCATCTCGAGAAGGCGGGGCGGCTCGGCATCCCGATCGTCGCCGCGAAGAGGCACCAGTCGGTCGAGCTCGTCGGCGAGGCATCCGTATCGGTGCGCGTGTCGCGCTCGCGCGGCACGCTGCGCGTCGCACCCGACGTCGTCATCGGGGGAGTGAAGGCGGATGCCGCGACCGTCCGCCCCATCGGCGCGAGCGGCGTCTATCGGTTCGAGGTGGTGGGTGAGCGCATCCGCATCGATCTCGCCCCGATGCCGGTGCCGGACGCCGTGCGGGCGCTGCTCGCCGCGGCGGCCCCGGTCGAAGTCCCCACCGAGGACGCGGACGAGTTCATCGCCGAGCACCTCGCACCGATGTCGCGCCATGTGACGGTGCGGGCGCCGGGCATCGAGATCCCCTCGCCCGATCGCCCGACGCTCGTCGTCGCGGCGCGCTTCTCGCCGTCGCACCGGCTGGAGTACTCGCACGCGTGGCGGTATCCCGGGCGCGACGACGCCGCATTCGACGCGTCCGACACCACCGACCGCGACCGAGACGCCGAGGACGCGATCCTCGACCGCGTCGAAGAGGTCTGGAAAGAGGAGTCGCCCGTCGAATGGGCTCCCACTGCGGTACTGACGGGACTCGACGCGGCGGAGTTCGCCGCGCGCCTTCTCCCGCGTCTGGAGGCGCTCGACGGGGTCGTGGTCGAGGTGACGGGGGAGCGGCCGCGGTATCGCGAGCTGACGGGCGATCCGCGCATCGAGGTCACGACGGTCGAGTCACCCGATCCGGACTGGTTCGACCTCGGCGTCGTCGTCACCGTCGACGGGCGGCGCATCCCCTTCGGCAAGCTCTTCATCGCGCTGTCGCGCGGCCGCCGCAAGATGCTCCTGAGCGACGGAGCGTACTTCTCGCTGTCGCATCCGTCGCTGACGAGGCTGCGCGAGCTCATCGAGGAGGCGGGCGAGCTCGACGAGTGGGAGACCGGCCCACGCCTCAGCCGCTACCAGACCACCTTGTGGGCTGACTTCGAGGACCTCGCCGATCAATCCGAGCCCGCGGTGTCGTGGCGCGCGATCGCCGAGGGCCTTCGCGATGCCGAGGGCGTGCCCGAGACGCCGCTGCCGCGCGGGCTTCGCGCAGACCTGCGTCCCTACCAGCGCTCGGGCTACGACTGGCTCGCGTTCCTGTGGCAGCACCGGCTGGGCGGCATCCTCGCCGACGACATGGGGCTCGGCAAGACGCTGCAGCTGCTCGCGCTCATCGCGCACACGCGCGACGCGGGCGAGCGACGCCCGTTCCTCGTCGTCGCTCCCACCTCGGTCGTGTCGACGTGGCGCACCGAGGCGGCGCGCTTCACGCCCGAACTGCGCGTGACGGTGCTCGACGGCGGGCGGGGTGATCAGGGACGGCGAACGGACGCCACGACCGTCGCGTGGGCCGCGGCATCCGCCGATCTCGTCGTCACGTCCTACACGCGCCTGCGCCTCGACGAATCAGCGTTCGCCGACGTCGAGTGGGCGGGGCTCCTTCTCGACGAGGCGCAGTTCGTGAAGAACCGGGCCACCAAGACGCACCAGGCAGTCGCGGCGCTGCGCGCCGACGTCGTGTACGCCGTCACCGGCACACCGCTCGAGAACAGCCTGAGCGAACTGTGGTCGCTCCTCGCTCTCGCCGCGCCGGGCCTCTTCCCGTCAGCGCGGCGCTTCCGCGAGGAGTACATCGGGCCGATCGAGCAGGGCAAGGTGCCCGAGAACCAGGAGGGCGGCGAGTACCGCGCCGGGCGCCTCGCCCGGCTGCGGCGCCGCATCCGTCCCCTCGTACTGCGGCGCACGAAGGAGCTCGTGGCCGCCGACCTGCCGCCGAAGCAGGAGCAGGAGGTCACGGTCGAGCTCGGGCCCGCGCACCGCGCGCTGTACGACACCGTGCTGCAGCGCGAGCGGCAGAAGGTGCTCGGTCTGCTCGAAGACCTCGACCGCAACCGCTTCATCGTATTCCGGTCACTCACACTCCTGCGCATGCTGAGCCTCGCCCCCGAGCTCATCGACCCCGAGTACGCGCACATCGAGCCGAGCAAGCTCACCGCGCTGTTCGAGCAGCTCGACGAGGTGCTCGCCGAAGGCCACCGCGCGCTCGTCTTCAGCCAGTTCACGTCGTTCCTGGGGCTCGTCACCGAGCGGTTGGAGGAGCGCGGCATCCGCCACGCCTACCTCGACGGGGCGACACGCGATCGCGACTCCGCGGTCGCGAGCTTCCGATCGGGTGAGGCGCCCGTGTTCCTCATCAGCCTCAAAGCCGGCGGCTTCGGCCTGACGCTCACCGAGGCGGACTACGTGTTCATGCTCGACCCGTGGTGGAATCCCGCCGCCGAGGCGCAGGCTGTCGACCGCGCCCACCGCATCGGGCAGCAGCGCCCCGTGAACGTCTACCGGCTGATCGCGGCGGGCACGATCGAGGAGAAGGTCATGGCGCTGCAGCGGCGGAAGGCGCGGCTGTTCCAGGCGGTCATGGACGACGACGCGCTGTTCGGGCGCGCGCTCTCGGCCGACGACATCCGCGGGCTGTTCGACGCGGACTGACCCGCGGGATCCGCATTTCCACGGCCGTCCGTCCGAGGCCTCGATGCGACCTCGCCTACAATCGGTGTGCGTCGATCGGAAGGATTTCCATGCGCATCACGGGCCTCGGCCATGCCGGCATGTTCATCGAGACGGCGGGCGGGAGCATCCTCTGCGACCCCGTCATCGGGCCGACGTTCTTCGGCTCGTGGTTCCCGTTCCCCGACAACCGGGCGCTCGACTGGGAGCGCTTCGGCAAGGCTGACTTCCTCTACATCTCGCACCGGCACCGCGACCACTTCGACCCGGCGCTCATGGAGCGCTACGTGCCGAAGGACATCAAGGTGCTTCTGCCGGAGTATCCGACGGACGACCTCGAGACCGATCTGCGCAAGCTCGGCTACGACAACATCGTCTACACGCAGGCCGGTGTGCCGCTCGAGTTCGGCCCTCTCAAGGTCATGGTCACGCCGCTGCGAGCACCGAGCGACGGCCCGATCGGCGACTCGTCGCTCAGCGTCGACGACGGCACCGCGAGCATCCTCAACCAAAACGACTCGCATCCCCTCGACCTCGAGAAGCTCATGTCGTTCTCGAAGCCCGAGGCGTACTTCACACAGGTGTCGGGCGCGATCTGGTGGCCGATGGTCTACGACCTGCCGCAGGACGCCAAGCAGAACTTCGCGCGCCTCAAGCGCGAGGCGCAGAACAAGCGCGCGATGTACTACATCGAGAAGATCG
>Ga0180217_1000970_pt1 | contig 35698 bp, 14 predicted proteins | sample eDN3rd37CBELigOP_FD_128521 | JGI IMG/M metagenome (GOLD analysis project Ga0180217, IMG submission 128521) | Enriched Organic Plus compost microbial communities from Emeryville, California, USA - eDNA 3rd pass 37_C BE-Lig OP (version 2) (version 2) ... | reverse complement strand
TGATAACACTTAGAACCTTTGAAACTATAAAGAAAATACGAGATGAAAGAACTTTCGACTTAAGAAACCAAGATTATGAAAAACTATTAGAAGAAGGAAGGCTTATGCAAACTAAACGTGCACAAGATCGGGGTTATGAAAAGTATTAACTACTCACATAAGAATATAACTCTCTTCTAAGATAATGTTAAACGGAGAGCGCGTGCGGTTTCCTCGGGTGGATGGGTTCTCTTCCGGTCGGCGGGGGTGTGGCAGAAGCGGTATTTATATCATTTTTCTTCTCATCAAGAGATTTAACCCCATCCACCCCCTTCCGGAACGTTTCGCACCAACCACTCAGAAGAAGTTCAATCCCCGATCTGAGCTCGTTGTTCACGACGCGTTTTGAAGTGCTGTGGAGTCGTGCCCGCGGGTGTAGGCGGGTGGATTAAGTAGCCACATAGGTACAGATCACGCCTGCAGGCACACCATGTCGCAACACTCTAATCACGCGGCACTAGACGCCGCACAAACGAGAGTGACAATCGTGCCCTTGCAAATACCACCTAGGGTAAGTAACGCGACGGAGCAAGCTGCGGAAGTCACAACTGGAACGGAGCAAGCCCATGGCGAAAAGCTAGAGGAGCGTCCTTTTCCCCCAGATACCCCCGCGCCCAGGCCTGAAGACACGCCCGTGGTACTCTCAAGAAGAACCCAGAGTCTCGTGAAGATTCTCAGGCGAGGCTCCCGCGGTAGTACAGATAAGCCGCCGGATGATTTCCATGTAACATTTGCCGACTTGCACAACTTGCACGATGGGTCTATTTCGATTGTTACTAGTAAGGGTGTCGAGCGCAGACTCTCCCTAGAAGTCATGGACACTGGAAGACGTCGTTCAGCAATCCCGCCCGCTCCAGTGGACCTCTCGCCCCAGTCGCTGGGGCCAGTGAGTACACAGCAGTTGGGTCAGCATGCGACGAGTTTGCCGAACACGGCTGCGCGAACTTCAACCGCATCGCCGTCATCGCCCTCGGCAGGTCCGTTCAGCTCTCCTCTAACAGGTGCGCTTACGTCTGGGTTTGTAGGCTCGAGTATTCTCTCGAAGGTTCTTCAGAGCGGAAAACCACATGTGAGTCCCCAACCCGGGGTGACCGGAACTTCGAGTCCGCATGCCTTTCCTCCTCAAAAAGCAGGCGGAAGCGCCAGCCCAACGTCCCTGGCCTCTGCTACATCATCTCAGAATCAAGCAGACTCGGTCAAGGTCGACATTCTACCCATTGTAGCCCCTACTAGGAGCAGTAGTAACAGCATAACTAGTGCAAGTGGCGCATCCACGAGTGCAGGTCAGGATTCAGCTTCCTCGGCCTCCTCCAGGCACCAACGTCGAGGCGTTGTGACGGTTCCGCCTGACTCGACGACTCTGAGCATCGCTGCAGCGTTGAACGCAGATCTGGATGCACCAAGCCCGACCACCATGGGCGATTCGTCACCTGCTTCGTTCACCACTTCGGAGTCAAATGTGAGCTCGATTTCAAATCAGAGCGCAAGACTGCCGCTAAGACAGCGCTCTTTGACATCATATCCCTACGCACAGAACCAGGTGCCGCACCAACTCTCTCAAGGTGCTGTACGCGAACTCGAACAAAAGACAACTGGCCCAAGTCCTGTCGTATTGCCCGTACAAGGCACTGCAGATCCTGATGGCCATGACAGGAGACATAGGCCCAGTGGAATCCACATTCCAATTTCAGGGATTTTCTCTCTCCACCCACGTGACTCCACATCAGTTCCCACATCTGAAGCGCCTTCCCCTGAGCCAGAAGGTGATAATGATGACAATGAACCCGAGCCAACGAACAAGAGAGCGAGTTTCTCACACATGGCCAAGATCCAGGAAGACATCCCTGAGGGCATCCTACTTTCCGGGCACTTCAATCTGTTCCAAGGTCTTCGTGCCAACGCCAGCAGTGAGGATGACGACGATGGAAGTGAATCCAAAGAGGATGGCAGCGAGGATGAAAGCGAAGGTCAGACCAAGTCAAAAATTGTATTGAAATTTACATCTGACTTAGTACCGCGATCAACAGCATCACCATCTCCCTCACCGCCAAATGCATCGGAGCCCCGAAGTTCGTCGCCCCCAGGATCCACCCCAATGCCGCCCGAACCTTTGTCCATGCCTGTTGCCACTGTCGAAGACGTAAGAGGTTCATCAAAGCGAACAACCAAGCAAGAAAACCATGGCAGCGCTCTGCTAGCAACGAACTCTATGTCCTCTGCGCCCGAAAACGCCGTAGCAATTGCGGTTCAACTCACCCCTGCGCCCCCAACAGCAGACTCATCCGCTCCGTCTGTGAATCCCGCATCCCCCTCTTCCAACCTAGTGCTAGATAATCCCTTCGTATCGGGTCGGGTTTCGCTGAACTCACCTTCTCTCTCGAGCACGCCGAACCGAGGTCTACTCTTTGTCCCGCTTCCAACTGGCGTGCGAAGTCCACGCGACAGACCTATCCCGACCCCCTCACCACCACCGCCCCCACCGGACACTCAGAAGGATGATCCTAGGTCCTCTACCCCAGGTAGCACTGGATGCGCCGGTAGGAGTCCACCAGCACAATTGACTATGCCTGGTTCACCGAAGGAGCAGGAGACACCGTCAACGCCGACGAGCCGTGGAGACTCAGCTCTCCAATCGGAGACGTTACAAGGTAGTACCTCGTCCTGTAGCGGATCCCAGAGCAGAATCATCAATGATCCCTTACCTCTTGAGACAGTTGGCCCCGTGCGATTACATAATCCAAGATCAGTTAGTCTCCGAAGTACTGCGCATCTCCTGCCTATTCAGCAGCTGATTCAGGAGCAGACGGTGGCGCATTCTGGCGCATTCACGCGCCAGCTTCATGCGGTTGGTATTCGTGACCGTCGTGACAAGGTTATCTCGTCGAAGAGTACGCAGTCGTATCAAATCCCAAGATGGCAGGGCACGCGCAAACGTCGCGCATTCCGAAATCGAGTCATCCAATGTGTACGATTTGCACTGGAAGAAGGCATCCTTGCGAACACTTCTCCGTATGATGCCTACGCGACTGCACTCGCAGAACGCACAGAGCAACTCCTAGCGGCAGAGGAGGAACACGAACGCAGGAAGCGTCTCGAAGTGGGATTGTCTCCCCAAGAGCTGGCTATTCAATGTGATATGGACGCTGAACCCAGGATCCCAGGGTTGCCCGTCCCCAGGGATCGTAGTTTGCACGCACTACAACTTGCCACTCGTAAGCGACTGGCTCGATCTGTGGTTTTGCTTCCCAGCGGCAGTGGAACCTTGTACTACCACGTCGGAGACCAGACGAATGAATTTTATTCGAAGGACCCCAATGCGATTATTATGACCAATACCTTGTATCATGAGACAATGCGCGCTCGTATGTATGCCTGTGATCATGCTGCCCAGTATGAGCATATTAACGGAGCAGATTCACCAGCAGTAGCACTTTGCATGTCGCTTTTGCCGAACTTAGCACGAATGAGATTAAACACATTGGACGCCAAGGGATCATTGATGGCGACAGCTCAGAATCGCACCGAAACACGAGTCCTGCCTGGATCTCAAAATGCTTACGTCTACAACTTGGGTTTGCAATCGACAGGTGCAGACAGTTCTGCATCCCAGCCTGGTATTTTGAGCGGAACAGCTTCTCAGATTGCAATTGCATATACGATTGCTCTCCCGTATTATCAAACGGTTCCCCCACCCAGTCCTGAGGCAGTACAGCACGGGTTTAGCGCCTATTCCCCGCACATTTCAAGACTCTCCGCTATGCTATTTAATGTACCAACGAGTTCACTCCCTCTACAGCCGCATATTACCCAAGGGCTGCATATGAATGACATTAGCAATGCATCAACGGTATCTGCAGCTGTGGCATCTGTAGTGCGATGTGATGCGGCGCTGCTGCAAGTCACGAGTGGGCTTCAGAGTTCCACGTCGGAGACGTTGTCCCAGATTGGACTCAACTCAGCTTCGGGCCACAGCGCATTATCCACTTTGCGCAACTCGACTTCAAGTGGGGTCGAAAAGGGTGTCTCGGAAGCCCAAAGCACTAGCGAGAAGGAGCTATTATTCACAACGCGTGCACCACCCATCACATCACAAAGAAACTGCTTAGTCAACGCCTATTCAACACACGTGCTGACACGCGTCGAGAAGGAGCTCTCAGAACACGCATATGTCGAGCAAGCCTGTATCCAGCAGCTTCGTCGCGGCTCGTTTGTTTATAAGTTCAAAAACAAGGAACCAACCCGGCGAGTGCTATTTTTGTCCGATGATGGATCATCGATCTGTTGGCAAACCCTGCGTCGTAAAGAGGAAAAGGAAATGATGTTGGCAGAGGCCAAGGGTGGGTCGGCTGGCTCCACGTTTGAGTCAAATGTATCTTGTACCTGGTTTGGAGGCAAAAGCATTCCACTAGCAGATGTTGTTGGAGTGTACTATGGACCATACTATTCACAAGAATTGAGTTCCTTCCTCAATAGTTGTGACAATGGACGTGGAAAAAGCTGGCTTGCATTGACGATCGAGACTGTAGACGATGAGCTTAACTTTGTTTTCGTCTCACTGGCTGATCTTAAGCTGTGGATCAATGCACTGCACGCCCTCACGCCTGCATCTTCGCGCTCCATCACACCAGGTCGTGCTTTCTGGACTCGAGTAATTATGAAGTTGAACAAAATTGGCCTGGCCCGATTCACGAGAGATGCAGACCGCGACTGGAGCAAAGAGCTCTCTGAAGGTGGCGTTGTCTAATGTTCCCACCAACATCGACTGTTTGTATTGGAGGAAACTTGAAAAGGTCCTTCAATACCAAGTTCACTAGAATGTTGTTTCAGTGACTGTGCCTTCGCCTAGACCCCGAGAATAAAGCCAAATGTTACGATGAAAGCCAAATGTTACGATGATCGTGTATTGAACGAAGTATAAACCTTTCTGGATATGTGTTGCCAATGCTGGCTGGTAGAAATACGGGCGCTAAATTTCCGTCCAATTGGTTAGTGGGTCGAAGGACAGCTTATCAAGCAACTCCATCTGGACGGGAGCAAAAAAGTCGAGGAAAGCTTAAGTATACAGAAGGGAAACTCGTATCCGGCGAATTAGTAGCCCAAATCGCTTGCACACTTTGTGCAGAATGGGTCGCCGTTGGGGCCTTCCTTTGCATCGGCAGGCTTGGTGCGCAAGCTGCAGTTCTTGCAAGTCAGGCATGCACCGTGGTATGTAACATCCTTCCATACGGCCTTGTCACCTGGGTAAACCTTCTTCTGGCACTTGGGGCACAGATTGTATACCTTAGCAGGGGGCTCTGCTGCCGCTTCCTTAGTCTCGGTTGCAGCGGTCGAGGTAGCTGCAGGGCGAACGACAGGCGCCTCAGCGGAGTGAGACTCGCCACCCCACTTGTGCTCGTTGAGCTGCTTCTTGGCAAAATCATGACGAACCCAGCACAGGTTGCAGTAAAACTCGCCATTGTACATGTTGCCGTCGGAAACAGCGCTTCGGCTGCACATGCCACAACGCATGCAGTCCTTATGGTAAACCTTACCGTTGTAGCTTGCGCTCTCAGCAGGATAGCACTGCTTGGAGCACTTGTTGCAAGGGTTCGTAACAGCCAAAGTGCTGGCACCAGTGCTGGTGCCGGTACCGTGTCCGCGTGCCGCAATTTGTTTGTGGCGGAATCCACCCTTCTCCCAGCAAACGTTGCAGTATAGGTTGTCCTCGAAGCGGTTGACATCCGAAAGGCTGCACAAGTAGCTGCATTGAGAGCACCTCATGCACTCACGGTGGTAAACCTTGCCGCCATACACGGTTTCCTCAGCAGGATAGCATCGCTTGCCACACTTGGTGCAGGGGTTAATAACCGGGCCACTGGGCTCTGAAATGGATGCGTTCGATGTGTGACCACGAGCGGCGATTTGCTTGTGGCGATAGCCTCCCTTCTCCCAGCATACGTTGCAGTACAGATTGTCCTCGAAGCGATTGACGTCAGCAAGACCGCAGAGGTAATTGCAAGAAGTGCATCGCATGCACTCCTTGTGGTATAGCTTGCCTCCATATGTCGCGCCTTCAGCGGGATAGCACTGCTTGCCGCACTTGACACAAGGAGTTGTGGGTGTGGCAGTGGATGCTGAAATGGAGTGTGAAGATGCATGGCCACGTGCAGCAAGCTGCTTGCTTCGGTAGTCGCCCTTGTTCCAGCAGACACCGCAGTAGAAGTTGCTCTCGAACATGCTAACGTCCGCCAAACCAGTCAGGCGCTCGCAATCGGCACATCGCATGCAGTCCTTGTGATACAGCTTGCCACCGTAGGTAGTACCCTCCGCGGCGTAGCACTGCTTGCCACACTTGGTGCATGGGTTGGTAGGAGTCGACATGGCAGCCGAGAGAGTGGCCGATGAGACAGTATGGGCGTGACCACGTGATGCAAGCTGCTTGCTTCGGTAGTCACCCTTATTCCAGCACACACCGCAGTAGAAATTGCCTTCATACATATTTGCGTCTGCCAAACCAGTAAGACGCTCACAATCGGCGCATCGCATGCAGTCCTTGTGGTAGAGTTTGCCACCGTAGGTGGTACCTTCTGCAGCGTAGCACTGCTTGCCACACTTAGTGCAGGGAGTGGTGGGATTCGAAATAGCAGCAGAGAGCGTGGCTGAAGATACAGTGTGTGCGTGCCCACGTGCTGCTAGCTGCTTCTGACGGTAGCCACCCTTCGTCCAGCATACGGTGCAGTAGATGTTGTCCTCAAAGCGGTTCGCATCTGCCAGTCCAGTGAGGCGTTCACAGTCTGCGCATCGCATGCAGTCCTTGTGATACACCTTACCGCCGAATACGACCTCCTCCGCAGGGTAGCACTGCTTAGCGCACTTGGTGCACGGGTTTGTAACAACGGCAGTGCTCGAGGAGATCGAGGCGCTGGGAGCGTGACCGCGTGCAGCGATCTGCTTGTGGCGATAACCGCCCTTCTCCCAGCACACATTGCAGAAGAGGTTATCCTCGAAGCGGTTGACATCCGAGAGACTGCACTTGTATCCGCAGTTGCTGCACCGCATGCACTCCTTGTGGTACAGCTTTCCGCCGTAAGTCTCACCCTCTGCGGGGTAGCAACCACCACCGCACTTCGCGCAGGGGCTCGCACCGCCGCCAATTGGGAGTGTGGCGGCACCGGAGCCCGTCTTGGGAGTCCACTTAACCGAGGAAACTTGGCGCGCGGCTAGACCGTTGCGATTGAAGCACGTAGTGCAGTAAATCTCGTCCTCGAAGCGGTTCGCACGAACGGTGTTGGGAAGCTTCTCCATGCAAATGACGCAGAAGAAGCAATCACGATGGTACGGAAGCTTCTCGAACATGATGGTCTCCGCGGCATAGGAGCGCTTCTCACACAACACGCACTTCACAGCACCACCACCCATGTCCACGACCTCGTGCAGGCGCGCCTTGTAAGTCGGTCTTCCAGGATTCGTTTCGCCTGCATCGATGGTTTTGGCTTCAACTTGTTCCTCAGCCTTAACCTGTGCGTCCTCACTTGGGGCGGTCTCAGGATTGGTCTGGGCTGCGTCCTGGGTCTCAGCCTTCTCCGAGGGAGCATCGCTGGGCTCGGGCTGGCTCACCGACTCCACAGGCTCTGACTTGTTGATGTCGACGCCTTCAGCACCGGGCTGGATTGCGACGAGCGTGTCTTGTTCACTCATGGGCTATACATTGGATGAGTGGAGTATGCAACCAAAGGCATAAGTCATGGGTCAAGAACTCGAAAGCATGCGCGTGGCGCGCTCTAACACAGGCGAAACCCCATGGCATGCGACATATCTCAGAGGTAGGTAAAAATCCTTTGAGGTTTGCGACTGAAATATACACCAGTATCGGGATTAAGAACCTGAAATGATGTATATGTGCAGTAGATATCGGGATTGAAAACACGTTGATAAGATAATTACCATGCCACAGTCGCCCCATACCGGCATATTACCCTTTTTCCAACGCCCTTTCGTGGCCCTTCCAGCCAGGTTTCACTCTCGAGCAGGAGATATTTGTGGTCTAGGCGAGGGGTGCAGGAATAGTTTCGGTCGAGCTGGGCCACCAGGCACGTGTCTCCCACACACACACACACACTCGACGCGCTCGGTACGATCCGTTTATGGCGCCTTTTTTTGTCGTTGAGGCAGTCTGTGAGCGACGCATATCCAACCGTGCTGGAGCAGCTGGTAGCAAGTGCGGAACAGATCTGACGAAAGAATCAAGTTAACCAAACGGTCTAGTTTCTACTGAACTTGTAAATAACCCGGAGCACTCAATTTTACCTGCCCATCTCGGTGCTAGCTCGCTCGTACTGAGACGAGAATGACCGACCCACTACTGTTCCCGATCGGAAGCGTGATGCGGATAGCAAAGCCTGCGTTAGGACCTGGTGTTACAGTGAGCCAAGAAGTCAAAGCCAACCTATCGCGCGCAACGGGGACGTTCCTGTCGTATCTAGCCTTCCTCGCTGAGGAGCATGCAGCATCCAGGAAGAAGTCGACGCTCTCAACTGAGGATATTCTCTACGCGCTCGAAGAACTTGACATCCCTGACGTTTATGATGGGGCTGTGGACTTCTTGGAATCATTGCGAGAGAAGGGGGAAGAGAAGCGTCAAGCTCGCAAGGCTGCAAGCAGCTTGGGCTCGAACGAATCGGGTACAGATGTATTGACGAAACAGGCGCAGGCCGAAAACCTTGGGGACGAAGAAGAAGAGGAAGAAGGAGACGGAGACGGAGACCGTCTAGAAGACGCATATGCGTCAGAGACGGGATTTGGAAGGGATGACGAGTAAATTACCTTGTCAAAGCAATCAGCTTCGTTTGTATGAATGAGTAGAAGCCAACTGAACCAGGCCTAAAGCAAACTGGTAGGCCAAGACAAAGCAGATATGATCTGCTTCACGAGCGAAAGGGCTATGCACATATGCGTATTCGTTGAGAATTTAACGTTATCAATTATGCATAAAAGGAGGCCTTCTGCGCTGCCAGCAATGTATACGGTATGAACCAATGACACACACTGACTAACTCAGAACGGCGACAGAATAACAGCACCATGTAAAGAAATACAGCCGATCGAGTAATCGACTGCTTGCTACGCAAACATTAAGATATAGAAAAGCCTAGCAAACTTCCTTCGCATGGGCTGAAAACTGAGCGACCATTATGCATAGATGGCCACAGAGTAGCGGCAACAAAACATTTGGTACATATACATCGATAGATTTCAGCTAATGTAGAGAGTTGAAATATACAGCACTGGTAGAGCAAACGAACGAACGAGTGGACGAGCGGACGAAAATTTTGCGGAAAATAAGAGAGAGGGCCATGTTGGGAAAGAAAAACTAGGAGAGTATGCTCGAGTCATAATGTTTCACAACGGTATATGCTAGTTTACATGATCCTACGAAGCTTAAGGTCTTTGAAAAATGGATGTGCAAGGGCGCTCTGAGCCGTGATACGTTCATTGGGATCAATGCGCAGCATCGCCCTTAACAGGTGCAAACCAACACGATCTAACCGCGGAACGCACTCTGCAAGCCCTCGAGGGTACTTTGGCTTAGCACCTTTCGTAGGGTCTGCCATGCCCGCTGCCTCACAGTCAAGAATGCCCAACAGACTGTCGACGCTCTCCGTGTCTGACTTGTCTTCTTGGTTCGGCCCTGGCTGATCAGCTGTCACTGTGTGGGCTGTAACTGGCATTCCATCTTCGTCAGTCGGTTGTTTGCTTTCCATCAAGCCAAAGACTGGGTCATCGAAGTCGGCGGTTAGCTCAGCCTGGTCGCTTGCACCACAGGGCTGCTGCTCTTCTTCTTTAATGTCATCCGCATCGGGAAATGCTGTTGCACTTTGCTTTGCCAAAAGGTCTCGGAAATATTCTGGCTCAAAACCCGGACCTAGAGCTGTTGCAGCGGCACCTGATGGAACACCCAATACCTCAAAGATTTGATGCAGCAAGGCAAGCTCGTGATTTGCGTTGAAGAGTGGATGGCCGGCTACCATTTGCGCGAAAATGCACCCCGCACTCCAAATGTCCACCGCAGTCGTGTAGTGAGGATTGCAACAGAGCAACTCCGGTGGGCGATACCACAAAGTAACAACCTCATGCGAAAGAGTACGAGGCAGCAACGCTACACTCCGGGCCAGACCGAAATCAGCTAATTTCAGTATGCCGGAGGGGTCGACGAGCAAGTTCTGAGGCTTCAGGTCACGATGAATGACGCCATGCGCATGGATGTGGGCGAGTCCCTGAAGCATCTGGAAAAGGAAGGACTTGATATAGAAACCGTCAAGTCCACTCTTGGGCGCAGCGGACTTGAGAATACGCGTTAAATCGTGCGGCACATATTCAAACACAAGATCAAGATACCCTGGACGGAAGAGGACGTCCACAAGGCGTACAATGTTTGGGTGCTGAAACTGCTGAAGGAGCGAAACCTCACGAATAGCAGAGGAGGGAATGCCCTCTGACTCGGAACGAATGCGGGTTCGCTTAAGCGCGAGAATATCACCCGTAACACTGTCTCGAACCTTGTACACCACTCCGTACGCACCGGCTGAACATTAGGAAGGGAGAAATATAAGGAACAGATTTGAGAAAGGCCTAAGACATGCATAGTCTGGATAACGCGGAGTATTTTAAGGCTAGCCGGGCAATGACATTGCTACGTACATCCTATCTCGTTGATGATGAGATACTACAAGGCGCAAGGCGGGAGTTGTGTTCAAGTGAGCGATGGAAAAAACGCGAAAACAACGACAAGAAGAGATCATACATGAGTAAAACAAGGTTGAATAACGTACCCTTCCCTCCATTGACATGAGAACGCACCTGGCTTGGTCCGTTCACAGGTGGTAGAGCTGTAAATACGATCTCGATCAGTGTGCAGACTTTGGAGAAAATAACTTCATCCATACGATTTCCGACACTAACGTCCGACATTAACTGGCTCGATTTACTGGTTTGTAATGGCTCCACTGTGTAAGGAACCAATCACCATCGACTGGGACTTGTCATATACATAGTAGACATTGGTTAAGACTAAATAGCTAGTGTATTGTGGTATGTACATAGAAGACAAAACGTTGGAAGCTGAACCTCTTGAGCTAGGCTTATTCACTATCACGGTAACCTTTCCAATCTGCAGGTGCAATGAAATTCTTCGAGCGAATAAACTCAAGGATAGGCTCATGCGAGGTATCACTTGGGTAGGCCTCCTGTGCCTTTTCAAAGCAGCGCTTGGCTAACTCCCAGTCACCCTCAATGTAAGCATTCACACCTCGGATACTCGCGAGCCAGAAAGCCCGAGGAATAGCGGTTTGAAGTGCGATCAATGGGATTCCGTCGATATAATAAGGTCGGCTGCGGTTTTCAACGTGCTTCCTGGGCAAGTCCTTCTCGAATGCGGAGTAGTCGTACACATCCGTCAAAACTTGGAACTGTCGTTTGGCCTGCTCCTCAGCCTGTGCCTCAGCAAGGGTCTCAGAACCCGAAGCCCCTTGCAGGCCTTGGGTGGAGTATGGTCCAAGCCCGAATTGGCTTGTTGTCGCGCTCAAGGGAGAGAAATGTGAAGGAGTTTCACTCACTGGCAATGATAAATGAGCGTGAGACACTGACGGAGCAGGAGTATGAGCGACAACTGTGTGACCAGCCAGACTTCCGATACCATGTGGAGCACTAGCGGTGGCGCCTGTTGCAGATCCTGGTGCGGAAATCGAGCTGGGACTCGAGATGAGACCACTGCCGGACTGAGACAAGGAGGTAACCAGTTGCATTCCATGGGATACCGGAGTATCCTTCGTGCGCCCCGAGTGGAATGACGTGCTGTGAACGAGAGCAGGTCCATTCGAGTCCCTCGACAACCCACGTACAGCCATGGCTTGAACATCCGGGGAATTGTTGTACTGGGCCGTATGACTTTGGGAATGGCTCTGACTCTGACTATGGCTCTCTTTTTGACTGTCAGTGTTGCTTGCACTGCCACTGTGAACGGAGGCTGTCGCAATGTTGGGCGACCCAACGACGCTAGCTCCAGTAATGGCTGTAGTAGCCGCACTTGGAGGAAGGTTCTGGAACTTGGCGAACCGTCCTGCTGTTAACAAGTGATACTCATCGCCGCCGCGGCGATTGGAAGGAGGAGAAGTATTCAACCCTGTAGATGGACTCGGTGGCGATCCTTGGCTTGTAACTCGTGTGCCTTGCTTCTGTATAGAACTCTCGCTTGCATCAGGGCCGCTTTCGCTAACTGCAGGTAGTGAGACGACCTGACCGGTGGCTTGAGAAGTGGGCAAAGTGTGACTGTGTCCGTGTGGGGTATGGCCGTGAGGATGGCCATGGACGTAGGGAAGAGGTGGCACGCCTGCTGCACCAGTTTGCAGGATCTTTGCGAGAGCGAGGGTTGGACCCGCCAGGCGACTTGAAACAACCCCAGGGTCGCTTTCGTGGGAGCTGGGTTGCGACATTGTCTCAAGATCCGCAGCACCACTGGAATGCGCCGACGAGCGCACCGTAGGCGGTGAAGGTGCAGCAATAACAGACCGATCAATGCTTTCCTTGGAATGGCGCGGTCGCTCCGGAGCGTCCGGTAACTGCTGTTTGAGCAATGGCGAATGTGAGGTCGGTGGTGCATGAGCTCCAGAGAGACTGTGCTGCTGCTCCTGCTGTTGTTGTTGCTGTAGTTGCTGGTGCTGCTGTAGTTGCTGGTGCTGCTGTAGTTGCTGTTGCTGTTGCTGCTGCTGCTGCTGCTGCTGCTGCTGCTGTTGCTGCTGTTGCTGCTGCTGCTGCTGCTGTTGCTGCTGATGATATTGCAGTTTTTGCACAATGCGATTGAAGATTTGGTTCTGCTGGACAGGAGGAAGTTGTTGGAGCCGAGGATTTTGCTCCAGCAATCGACGGAAGAGCGCCTGATAATGCAATAACTGCTGTTGAGCCTGATATTGAGCAAGTTGCTCGTTTAGTCTCGCCTGTCTTTGGAGCTGCATATGTTTCTCAAACAGCTCTGGATTCGCCTGACGCGCTCGCTCCCTATCAATGTACGGAAAGAGTGGCTTGCCTAAGCGCGCGCGTTGATTGAGTGTTTCGACCGTAAACATAAAACCCTTCAGGTTCTCCTCATGCATATCGAATGTGTAGAGATCCGTTGGCGCAAGTCGGCCAGGCAATCGAATACGATCCACTCGCCGGCACAAACGGCGCAATTGCGGAGATAAAAGAGAGTAAAACTCACCCGACATGAGCAGTGGCACACCATACGCCTTCGTAGCGCTCTCCATTGATTCACTCATCTGGACGTGCGGCGATAAGTACGACGGGTCGATCTTGTTTAAACTGCCAATAGGCCCCTCGTACGCCCAGCCAACGTGCAGGCCAAAGCCAAGAGCAACTTTGAAGTCCGGGAAAGTCTCCGAGAGGTACTCATAGACCATAATCTCAAGCTCAGTGCTGGATTGAATACGGACGATGGCTCGAATCACCGCTGCAAGAGCCTCGTCAGCGAGATGCTGTGATGCGACAAGTAGAGCAGCGGTGTCGTACTTGTCATTCACGCGAATATCACGTACGACCTCCAACAAGTTCTGGTTTGCGCGACCAAATTCAATATCTTCGCCTGCCTCAGCGACGGAGAGTGCCGCATCTGCCGTCGAACCGGAGCTACGGCCGCCAGGCCCATCGCTAGTTGCCTGAGAGACTGTCACTGGATGACTGCCACTACGGTTTTCAGAGGGCTGTGTCAGAGCCGACATGACGCCACTTGGGGTAGGAGAGAACGATGGTATAGACCTTCCGTCTCCTGCTTCCGACTCAGGTCTTAAAGTGTGGTCAATAGACGTAGTAGGTCCACCACTCGGAATGCTACTTGAAGGCTGGACAATCGGAGCCGGTGCCATGTTCTGCGATGAGGGGAATTGTGTGTGTGGCGGTGGGAGCGGCTGAGGTAAAGGCAAGGGGTGGATATGCGGCATGGCTGATGAAGGCGGAGAGGATGAAGTTGATGTTGACGCAGCAGAGGCACTCTTGTTGTCGGAAGCCTGCCCACGGAGTTTGTGTGGCATAAAGAGTGACGCTACGCTAGCGTTGCTTGGCGCACTTGTGAGGACACTTGCACCGTCGAGTCTCGGTGACGGCTGATTCGAGCGAAGCGCTTGGGTAAGTAACGATGAGAAGGGCATGATGGGCGATTGTTTGCCCGAGTGAGGTGGCATGGAGAGCTGTTGAGCACTTGGTGCTCTTGAGAGCGCATGAGAGCGTTTCGAACTGATACTTTGGGTCTCTTCAGATGCGTGATCTCCGAGGAGACGATGAGAAAGTAATTCAGTTCGATCTCGACGACGAACTTCTGATGCGACTTCACCTGAGTCCGCGAATACTTCGCTGACCAAATCCCTCGGCTCAGCATGAGCATCGGAAAGGGATAATTGGAGATTTGGGCTTTGAGAGGGTGCTTGATCGAGCCCATGGGTCAGCGGTAACCTTGAATGATGAGAGCCTCGAGCTGGACGAGAGGGGATCTCAGGTCCAAGAGTGGGGGTCGCCGTTGGACTGGGCGCTTTGCTATGCATCAGCTCCCTTTGCACACGATTAGCGATCTCACGCTTCGAGTTGAAGCTGGAAACTGCAGCTTGGCTATCACCTCCCGTGAGTGCCGCAGTGGCAGCTGCTACTGCGGCTGCCTGAGCAGGCGTAACTTGATGTAACTGAATAAACTGTTCCGTCGCTCTGTGGCGCTTCGATATCTTGCCACCCTGTACGAGCCCGTCAACCAGGAAGCCATTCGGAATGGGTGTGGCGGAGCCTACAACCGAAGGTGCAAGTTGGGGAGAGAGCGATGGAACGACAATTGGAGAGTGGGCAACACTGTTGGTGCCGAACTTGGGAGTACCTGGAACTCCTTGAGTGTCAGGGTGAAGGCTGTTGCTAGTGTTGACCGTGAGCATGTGGCGATGATGTGAGGAAGTCGATCGGTCGTCTGGTACGTCCTTTGTTACTTTTCGGACTGAATGTAGATCCTGATACTGAAGAGCGGCATCAAATTGACGCGCAGCAAGCGAGCCAAGCGAGGTCCGCATGTGACGTGGGTCGCCTCCAGACAAGGTAGAACTGTAACTGGTGCGTTCGTGCGCGGCTCTGCTGTGTGTACGCGCGCCAACATGTGGACTAGCACGAAGTGTCTGGAAGGGATCCTGAGTCAGGGTCGGGATCTTGCTCATTTGCTGCTGCTGCTGCTGCTGCTGCTGCTGCTGCTGCTGCTGCTGCTGCTGCTGCTGCTGCTGCTGCTGGAATCGCTGGATTTGTGCTCGAATCATATTTTGGTGTGGTGAATCGTTCTCCAATTGTTGCCTAAACTTGGAAAATTCCCGCAGACTCGTGAGCAGCTGGTTCCTTTGCGTAGCGATGTTATCGTGCAAAGTGGGCTTGGTGTGGTTCATGACAGGGGTGATATGCGACGATGGCGCCAGCTGCAACTGTTGCAGCTGAAGCTGCAAGAGATTTTCAAACTGTTCGTGGTCGTGGAACCAGTCGGGCACCTCTTGATTGTCAGGATCAGGTTCGAACTGCGAGAACATGCAAGGGCTCATCTGCTTAAGGACCTCGTCATTATCAACATCACCGGTTGGATCTGCAGGCGTACTCTCCAACCCTTGCGTCCCAAGTGCACTTGAATCCGGCTCGGTTCCTTTCTGTGACGAATCGGGGTGCTGATGCCTACGTTGTTCAGCATGGAGTTGAACGTAAAAGTTAGGCGTGTCAATTTCGAACTCATCATCTTCACCAAGGGCTACCATCACAGCGCTCGACCTAGAACGCATGCTCTGAGCGTTTTCGTTACTGGATGCGGCATACGACCCTTCAATGCCGAGACGGGAATGAGTTTCCTCTCCCCCGACATCAAGGTGAAGTGCCTCGTCAGCCTCAAGATGAGGTGAGCTGTGGCCTGTTTCATCAGTTAAGAGCCCAGTAGGGCGGACTCCCGACTTCGAAAACGATGGCAGCTTCGCTTTGGTTTGCGCAGCACGAAGTGCGCGGGCGCGGCGAGTGTTCGGGCCATCCTGCATGATGGCCAGGATGTCAAGCTCGTCGTCTCGAGAGAAGGCGCGTCGAAGACATCGATTGAACATATGCAGCTGAACGAGCCCACCTCTTACAAGTTCATCAGGCAGCCTCCACACCAGAAGGAAGGCATCACCAACGTTCTTGTTGGGATGACCGTGGCCAAGCTCGACCTCAGTATGCACAATCTCAGCAATCGCATTCACGTACTGCATGACGTGGTCTCTAAGACATTCGGTTGCATCGGTGAACTTTCGAATGTCACAGAAGGCAAAAATGGCTAGGACCTTGGTTCCTGCAAAAACAGCCGGTTGGAAGCGACCCTCCGCAACAGCTTTTGAAATAGTCTTACTTCCCGCCTCACCAAAGCCTAGCTGCGCGAGCTGGGTGAGGAGATTAATGGTGGTTTCGAGTTGTCCATAGCGACCGCTATTGCCTCCCTGAGTGTGATCATATCCCAGTGGATCAGCAGCGACGCGTACAACTGTGCGCACAAGACGACGGATCGGACCGACGACATGATCGTCAATTCGGCGGATAAAGACTTCGAGAGAAAGACCCAAAATTAGGAGCACGAGGATGGTGCGTAAGACGCCAAACGAAGATGAAATGCGGCGCCAAAGTTCAACACTATGGAGAGACCTTCCGTATGTTGAACCCTCTGTAACGCGGGTTACTTCGACCTGAGTCGGTCGGAAGTCTAACAGAGCGGGCGATTCGAATACAAAGCTATGTGATGAACCTTGGATTTCGATGTATAGTGCAGGCTCGCGCTGTGCCTCATAGAACGACAGCAATTGATTCATGCGAAGGTTAAAATCGCTTTCCGCCAAGGTCGCATCATTCGCATGAGCCAGTGCTCGGTGAATCGCATACTCGTAACTTGAGCTCTCGTGAGATCGCGAAATAATTGCTGGGAATAGACATGCGATGATGACGAGAATTAGGACAATGGGTCGGCTCATTTGCGTGACCAAGTGATCGCCGATTCGCGGAGCGTTTGTCTTACGCTGCTGTCTTAGGTGGTCAGTTCGAATGAGTTCTCGACGGAGCTTACCAAGCGCGCGCCTCTCTGCGACCTCATCGTAATGCGCAAAATATGCCTTGATGCGCTGCCACCTTCGATGTAAGGGCCCAGGGGGAATATTCAACGTAGGGCTCGCCGGGGAGCCTGTGGGGTTGAAAGTGTTCTCGGAGGACATTTTCGATGAGGGAAGCGGTGGCAGGATACCAGTTTCGTAACCGTCGTCAGCATTCTGAGCAGATCCGGTCGGATTTGACGGCTGGTGGTTGACCGAGAATGACTCAGTCAGGTTGACAAAAGGTGACCTTAAGTTACCATGGGCGCTTATTAGAGGAGTACCTGTTGTACTGCTCTTCTCCGAACTAATCGAGAGAGCATGAGGACGGTGACCAGCATTGAAAATAGATTGGGTTTGACCGCTAGGGTTGTTGGTCATGTCAGAAAGAAGTGGTAGTACAACCGAGTGAAGACCGTTCGTGCTATCGTCGGTTGGTACCTGCGAATTGGGCGCAGTTGGTGCGCTGGCATCAGAAACAAAAGAACTTGAGGGCGCGACTCGACGTGCCATCGACTCCGAAGGAGTATTAGCCTTTGAAAGCTGCCGTGTGACTAGCTGGGCGCTTGCAGCAGTGAGCCGGCTGGAACTACCACTTCGCTCCGAAGGAGATTGGGCGGGGATTCTTGAATTGTTTCCGGTCCATGGAAGTGGACTGACCGAGCTGGAATCGAAACCAGAGGCTGAGAAAACAATTGGTGTGGCAAGAGTTAGGGAGTTGAAGCCTTGGTTCGTCCCAGCCTCACCCTGTGGAGTAGCAGTTGTCGGATGAACACTCCTGCCACGCACCAGCCTTGGTCCTTTCCCACCAAAACTGACCGGGGTGCTTAGCTCCTGTGCAATTGTACCACCCTGACTCTGGATACCAAGGCTTCTCTGAAGACGTGTGGCATTTGCATATTCCTGTTGAACCAGATGAAGATTCTGCAATGAATCCAGTGAAGAATCGATGCCTGACACGGCAGACATCGCAGTCATCGTCGAAGCGCGCTGTTGGCTAGAACCGGCACCAGTGCTACCACGCTGTGACGAAGACACATCACCACTTGATATGACTTGTGTACCGACACCGGGTTGTGCCGAAGAAGATACTGAACGGGCCCCAGCTCCATCGGTAGCTCGGAGCAAAACTTTGGAGTCGTCGCGGCCAAGCAGGGGGGTAAAGTTACTTGTTGGGTCAGGTTCTGTATCAAATTCCGACGGTAGAGGAAGGGACGCCGGTTCTTCAGCCAGTTCAGGCCTGTTCAACGCTTCAACATGAGCAGTGGGAGTAGTGTCGTTGGAAGTTGCTGAATGGAGCGACTGTGAAGGATCCGAGCTACCGGCTAAGATATCCATGGTTCTTCGTGAGGAGAGACTTTGAATTGTTGAGAGAACGCTGCTCACGTATCTAGGTCGCTCACGCAGCGTTGTAAACGAATCCATGTCCTCGGACTGATGCAAAGAGAGCACTCGGCCCGTGTGGGTATCATCTGTTCCGCTCAACGTCAAGCCAAGCTTGTCAGTAGAACTGTCGTTCTCAGTGGTACCCGAAGGTGTCACTGGAGTGAGGGTCTGGCTGTCGCCCAATGGTAGTTTGGGGCACGAAAGACCACGTGTACGCGGAGACTGACTGAAGCTAGACTGAGAAGGAAGCGGATGGACTGCATCCCCTGGCTGCTCCGGCAATGTGGATCTAGGTGGCCATGGAACTGCACGGTGAATGTGCGCTGGTTCTGCTTGACCGGAAGCAGCGTGAGACGAAGACTCACCTGATTTGCCGGTCGAATCGTGCGAGGGTTCGTGAACCGGGATGAGAGGGGTCGCGTCCTTGACAAATGTGTCAGGGGCGTCGTCAGTCCCTGTGACAGGTACGATTCTACGTGTTGAAGCGCGGAAGAATCGGCCAGCTGAGGAATTTTTCGAAATCTGTCTTTCGATCAACTTTCCGGAGAAGTGGCCAAGATTTCGCAGAGCTGGCACATGGACAGTGTCGGAACTTTGCTCAGACACTTCGGGTGAAAGTTGTGGCGTCGTTGTGCCTGGGATTGGTAACGGTGAGGAGACGCCGAACAGCTCCTGATCATATTGGCCAAGACCTAGAGCAACGCTTTGAGTTCTTCTTCTATCTAGATCGTGAAGTAAAACGCCGGACTCATAAGAGTCTCGACGCTCACTTTCCCGCACAACGGCCCATATTCGCCGCTTTGCTTTGTTGAGACGCTGGTTAGCTATGGCAATTTCTGACCAGACGGCATGATCTGACGGGAAGGACTCTGGGTCAGGGGCAGGTGCCTCCCCGATCTTGGTAGCTTCGACGAGGGGATAAAAGGGTGAAGTGTCAGAGGAAGGTCCACCCGGTTCGACAGGCTTTTCGTCATCCGTTGCGGCTGCTCCAGGCGTTGCTGAGGTATCCGCTGCCTTCAGCTGTGCTTGGGCTCGCATCTCCTCTTCTTCTTTGCGCTGTTCTTCGATGCTTCTCTTTTTGGATAGAAGCTGCGACATAACCTTAGCAAGTCGCATAATTCTTAGAAGTCTCAGATACTTGAAAGCAGAGCACAATTCATAAAACTTGGACGCTGCATTACCGTTTGTAAAATAGCACTCAGGTCCATCCGGAGACAGGTACTGTGAGGCATCGCCACCGAGCAACGGGATAGTGATCCAAGGCAACTCGAACAAGAATGCCAAAACAACTATGAGGTCAGATAGGAGCTCCAAGGTGCTGCTGCGCCTGAACGGACTGCAAATCACCGTGAGAATAAGGTCGCTTACAAATATCGCAGCAATTATGCCGATGATGATGTTGTAACCCACATCAGCAGATGCCGGGAGCATGGCAATTGAGAGATCAAGCATCACGAGAGAGTACACGATAAGAACGAAAAAGAAGATCTGTACACTCAGGCTATCAAGAAGCGCAGCAGTGCGCTGCTTGAAGAGCAGCCAGTGATAATAGCGTAGACCACAACCACATCCACGACCGCCGTTACACCTGCAGATGAAACTACCGAGCTTCCGACCCGTCTCAGTGACGCAACATTGGGGACTGCAAAGGGGCTCCAACAGAGGTGCTAAATTTTCTCTCGATAGAACGCTGCCATCTGCATACTCGGTATCATCCTCGTAGTCGGCATCTGAATTTTCATCCTGACTCGCTTGACTCTTTGCATCGACTTCGGTGTCCAGCGGACCATCTCCTTGCTTTGAGTCACCAGACGGCTTTTTCGTGTCGCTACGGCCTGTAGCTGTGGTTTGACGTTTCTTTGGCCCATTTAGACCGGTTCCCATCTGGAAACGTCGTCTCATCGCAGCTGCCTTAGCAGCAGTTGCCATATCCTTCGTCATCTTGTCAGCGTTATCTTTTGCGAATTCCAAGCTATCGACTGGATCTGCCGGCAGGATGAAGGGGACGTTTGGATCAAATAGCTGCTTGTGAGCCTTTGCTACGGGACGCCTCGCAGCACGCATGCGTCTATCTTGTTCTTGCAACTCTCGCTCCTGTTGTGACTGATACGAGGTCATGCTCCCAGGTCCACGTCCACCCCACATGCTGCTTTGCGATGCGCCAGAAAAGCCGTGAAAGGCTACCGCTGCAATAGAATCACGAGGGGAGAAGCCAAAGTACCCGCCTCTGATAAAATCAGGTGTAGCGATGCTCCCTCGCGTACCGAAATACGGAGATACAGTACTTCCAAGGCGTTGACGGAACTGAAATGGGAAGCCCATATCGTCTGCGGTGTCTGCTCGAGGGCGGGCCATGAAACTCGGCCTTGAGGTCGGCAGCCTCATCGTGGCAGAACTCGGCTCCGACGGGTTGGGCGTATCGGGCGACGAGGGAATTGGTCGAAGGGGCGCCGGTGAGTTAGCTCCAACATGAAACGTAACGGTATCGCCGCCACCCTTCTGAGTACTACGAGAGAAGCTGACACTGCGGGTGGGTAGTTGCTTCTCCATTGGAAGGCCTGCAGAATGCGGTTCGTAGTCTGTGTCGTTTCCGCTTACGCCGTCCTCATGGTTGGCACTCTTTGGCTGATTGTGTGAAAAACTGGATTGTTTCGAGAGACGAGTACTTCTAACCGCGCTTGATGGTGTTGCTGGAGTCATCATGACGTCGGGTGCTACACCTGTTGTCGCTCCAGGCGTTCCACTCGTGCTTTTTGGTTCTGGGGAAATTACCACGGGAGAAGGAACCGGTGTTTGAAGGACGGAGGCACTTCCTGGCGTCTGTTGTCCTTGAGAAGATGCTATCTGGCCGCTTGTTTCAGATGGCCTCAATACTGCCGAATCGGACTCACCTTTCCCCACAGGTGACGCTTTGAGTGCAGATTGGCCATGTTTGCGTGGCGTGCTCATATTCAACGACTGGAGCATCATCAGACCTGCATTACCACGGGTGCTTTCCGTTCCACTAGGACCAATCGCGGCACCGGCGCCTGAAGGATTCAAAATAAACCTGTGTTTTGCTGAGCCAACCAGCTCGTTCAGCGCTCCCTGCGAATCTGGATTCGTCGGACGATCATTGCCTGTTTCGCCTGCGCTAGGATCCACCTTAAGGGACGAGTACGACTTTAGAGAGCGGGTCCCAGACATACTCCTCGGTGCAAGCTCAATTTGGGAGTGAGAGTTCTGTCGTTGGTGTATCCCATGTGACTTCGGGGGCGTCTGTGCCCCTGCTCGGTGAACTTGCTCAGGCAGATGGGGTTTTTCGCTTGGGCCAGCACTCCCGCCACCGCCACCTCCACTGATGCCACCTGCCTGCTTTGAGGAGGCAGGGGGTAATTCCGACATTTACCCGGGTCGCCTCAGGCACAGGCTTTGGCTCAGCAGCGCAAGAACGAGCTGCTCTGGCCTGAGCTTCTCGGAACGTCCGAATGATTGAATCACCGTCGGTGTGGAACAGAGGTGTTTCCAATGGGGCGAATAGGCTTCCAAGTGTGCCTTGACACCTCCGTGATGATAGTTGTGGCGGTTAGTTTGATCAATAGCCCCACAGAGGTACCAAATACTTGGAAGAGGTGTGCCCGGGGTGAGAAACCGAAAGTTCTCACGTGCTTCAGAGATCTTAACGAGGATCTCTGAGGCACAGCGCGCTATAATCGGATGTGTTACCAAATGAAAAGGAGAACTGTTAGGTGTCGCAGCGGATATCATGCGATGAGACGCAAAAGCACCGAAAAATACCCCTCAGTAGTGCTGGAGAAACAGTCGGAAAGCAAACAAGGGCAATTACTGTAGGCATATCGTGAGTTTTGAGGGTTAACAACTGGATACACGCATCTCCAGGACCCGTTTATATCGAATACAAGTGCGAGCACAAGCACCACTCCACACACTCGCTCCATTCGTATATCCCCCCACTGAGCAATTCTTTTAAACTTTCGCCTCACCTCGGAGATGTCTCCCGCGGCAGCGACTTGCTCAGGTGCCCCATCCGTGGGTGAATCGACGCCATACTAGTGCGGCGGGTGCATAAGGCGTGTTTTACATGCGTAGAGCTCGTAGCTCCGCGAAGAGAGCTGCACCAACTCAATTCGGCAGTAAGTTCACTAACGTGAGGCAGTGGGATCTGATGCGGAGAGAGCTGCAAGCACGAGAATAGATCATCTTATGAGAGTAACGTAGTGTATTGGGCATGTTTCAGCCCGGAGACGAGTCGCTCGTTACTGCGTGCGTCGGATCGGTCGGCTCCCCCGCTGACCAAAGTTCGAATTCACTGCACTAGTTCCGCAGGACTGGGGAATGGTCTCAAGAGGAACTACACATGAACTGTTGTGTTGCTGATGATTGCAGTCTGAGATGTACGTCTCTACGCTCCTGAATCCGTGGCTTGCTACCCTAGACTCGAATACAGTGCTGTGGGCACCAAGCCCTCCCTTGGCCAGAAATTGAGCAGAACTTGACATATTCAAGACAACAACACTGTGAATTGTTGCAAGCTAAACCAATGCAGAGATAGTGTAGACCCTTCAACGGCCATTCAAACAAGCATGTCCAGGGTATGCACAGCCCAGCGGACAGCCCATATACTAAGGCTACTAGAATCCTGGACACGCAAAGGCCTGGCTAGTATACTACTTTTGGGGTGCTTAGCAGTGATTGCGGTAACCTACTCCGCGCATTTGCCCAGCACCCCAGAAACATACTACCTACCCGGTCAAAATGGCACGACGATACCTGAAACACCCCTTAAAGATGACACCCCCGTCAACTTTCTCGTGGGCTTCGAGCGCAAGGCCGTGCCGGCAAGCCTTATAGGCAACCTGACCCATTTTACTGAGCTTTGCGATAAGCACGGTCTACGGATACCTCGTTGGCACAACGTTCCAAGACAAAATCCAGCCTATTCACTCCCGAGTGGCACGGACTTCCTCGTGGTAGAGGTTGAGAGTGAATTCACGGTGCAAGGGGGAGGTTTGGAATCGCAAGATCAGTTTCGCTTACAACTTGAAAGGTGTGTCCATGTGGCCAAAGCCGGCCGCTTTAGTTTACCAAAGTACGTCCAGATCCCCAAGTATGTGCGCCCCGATTACAAGCTGAGAGTGTCACCGACATCACTTGAAGGGCTTATCTCCCCACGTCAGCAGAAAAGCACACGCCACAAGGAGCGTTTGAGAGAACGCGCCACCAGTGGCGTTGGTCGAACGAGAGCGCTTGATGTGCACAATGGCCCTCTCGAATGGTTCACAGATAATGGCCAGGATGAGACGATGAGTAGCAACAGGTCCATAATTTCCGAACACTCGTCTGCCGTGTGTGCCAATGGGTCCAACATACGCCTTCGTACCATGCTCAACTCGTTGGCATCGCCAGAGGACCTGAACTCGTATCCTCACGGCCAAACATCCCATGGATCCTCGCAACCCAGAGGCTTAACGAAAGAAGGAGCCGTCCTTGCGGCCTTGCGATCGATGGCGAATGCACTCTGGGAAGTTGGTGTACGAGGTGAAGGAGTACGCATTGCGGTATTTGACTCGGGTCTTCATCCCCATCATCCGCATTTTCTGCGCCCGAATAGCGGATCCGACGCATCAGCGATAGAGGACAGTATTGACTGGACAACGGATGGAACCGTAAACGATCTGGTAGGACATGGCACATTTGTCTCCAGCGTGATTGCTGGCCAGCATCCGAGCTTCCCAGGTATGGCACCAGATGCGAAGATCATATCCATGCGTATATTTACAAAGGATTTGGTCTCACTAACCAGCTCGTTTCTTGATGGGTTCAATTATGTACTGGCAGCCAAGATTGATATTGTGTCTGTTTCACTCGGTGGAACAGACTATCTAGACGGTCCTTTTACGGAGAAGATTGCGGAACTCACGGCTGCCGGAATCATTGTGGTTTCTGCCATCGGTAACGATGGCCCATTATTTGGAACCTTGAATAATCCTGGAGATCATCCTGAGGTCTTAGGTGTGGGTGGACTATATGCGAACTTTGCACTCGCACCCTTTTCTGCACGCGGTATGACTCTATGGGAGCTACAGCACGGTGGCTATGGTCGCGTCAAGCCTGACATTCTTGCCGTGTCGCGAAGGTTACGGTCGTCTGCCCCCATTCCGGACGTGCCTGTGCAAGCCCTTCAAACTGGGGAGAGAATTCCCTCGATACCAGATCCTGGCTACCGAGAGCTTAGTGGAACATCAGTCGCTTGCCCAGTTATAACAGGCGCTGTCGCGCTGCTCATTAGCGCAAATCGTAGGCTGGCTGCCCTAGAACGAGGCACAAAGACTAGTCTTGTTGATACCAACCCAACGCAAAGGCGAGCGCTCAATGCTGCCAGCTTGAAACAAATCCTCATCGAATCAGCACTGCGATTGGATCAACCACAGAAGGTTCCAACGAAGCTGGTACTCAAAGAAGACTACAAAGGCAGGGACACAACTGATCCGAACAATTGGTACCATCTCATCCCAGGGCAGCTTGAACCCCGCCGACCCACATCCCCTGACTCCAGTATCTTTGAGCAGGGTGCTGGTTCGCTTGATTTGGTGGGTGCCTTCCACCGCATGGTTCAGTATACGCCCCATGTGTCGGTGATTCCAAATTCCCTCGACATGACACCCGAAGGATGCCCATATCTGTGGCCACTGTGCGAACAGCCGTTATATGCGACCCAAATTCCTGTGCTGGTCAACGTCACCGTACTCAACGGGTTGGCCGTCTCAAGCTCATTCGTGAAGGCACCCGAATGGACTATTACAAGTGTGCGACGGGACCCTAAGTCAGCGGCTGAAGAACGTAGCCAGCCAAACCAAATTATGCAATCAGCCATCGAACAGTATGCGAACGATCCTGAGTTGCAATTACCTGTCAATTTTGGACAATCCCTGCTTAAGCTCTCGTTCTCTTATCCAGAACAAATCTGGCCATATGCTGGGTATCTGGGTGTGCACTTTGAAATTGATGCAGAAGCCGCTGAGCCCACGAATCCAGGACCGAACGACCTCACTTTGGCTAAAACAGGCCCGATCATCATTAGTGGCGAGATTAGCTTCACCCTAGTTACTCATGAGTGGAAACAACGGCACTCGAGTGCAACCCTGCCATTCTCTGTGCGTGTAATCCCGCGACCACCTCGTGAGCGAAGGCTTCTTTGGGATCAGTTTAGAAGCATCCCATTCCCACATGGATATGCTCCGCGCGATGATCTAGACGCTGGAACCGACATTCTTGACTCGCACGGCGATCATCCTCATACGAACTTCCGAGCGCTTTTCAGGCACTTGATTCATAACCGAGGCTACTACCTTGAAGTCCTAAATACTGATTACACCTGCTTTGATGCGGAAAACTATGCGGCTCTGTTGATTGTTGATCCAGAGGAAGAGTTTTTTATCGAAGAGATTGCAAAGATAGTGCAAGACGTCAAATATCGAGGCCTTTCGATCGTTGTCTTCGCCGACTGGTACAATGAAGATGCAATGCATGCAGTGAGGTTCTTTGACGAAAATACGCAGCGCATGTGGAGACCCTTCACAGGAGGCGCAAATTTACCCGCACTAAACTCACTCCTCCATCCATTTGGAATCACCTTTGGCAACCGGATTTATAGTGGAAGATTCAGACTCGGAGTCGTTAGGCCGCGACCATGGCACCCGCTTGCGGAGTATCTCACATCGTGGGAGAATGACTATCAACTTGGTCTTCAGTCTGGAGTGGAATTTTCCCCAGCAGTTCCTCCACCGCTCGCATCGCCTTCATTCTACGCTTCGGGTAGTAGCCTGGTTACATTTCCAGCTGGAGGCTTCGTGGTTTCGATGCCGGTGCAGGACTTAACTCCACATGCGTCTCTCAATTCTGAGGCCGTTTCGGCTACGCCTAGGCGAAGAAGGGTCGGAAACAAGGCGAGCACAACAACAGCTCCACCGAGCAATCAGCGCAAGCTACACGCAGCTGAAGACAGAGCTGATCGGCTCCAGCTCGTAGGTACATATGATGACCCTCTTGAGCGCCCGCTCATGTCGCAACAACGAAAGCCGGACCAAATGCCAGTCCATGAGTATAATCGCCCAGTACGCCACTCTGGATTAAGGGAGGCAATCCGGACTCTGCACTCTCCACTTGTCGCTCCAAGAACAGTGTCGTCGCAAGACCGTTCAATTGCGTGGAAGCTGCGTGGTGCCCAGCCTGTGCTCGGCATTCTTGATGTCTCCTCTCTGCTCAGCGGAGGCAATGAAACTCACGCCTCTGCTCTACCAGCAGCGATGGCACAGCGTTCTGAGCTGTGGGACACTCGCCTTAGCGCCGCTGCAGCATCACCGTATACCCGAGGCCATGCGTATAGCAAACCGCCGCAACGCAAGGCCTACAGGCCAGGACGTATCGCTGTCTTTGGGGACTCAAGCTGTCTTGATGGGTCGTATCGGACTGCCCCATTCTTCTGGGGAACGACTGGAGCCGGGCCAGGAGGGAAGTCAGGAACTGCATCCCCGGCGGCAGGCACTGCTTTGTGCTTACCACTGTTCGATGCCATGATTGACTTTGCCGCACTTGGCCGCAGGGATCCGCACCTTTTCCCAGAGAGTGCGCGTCTCACTCAACCCTTTCGAGCACGCAATCTAGTTGACCCCGACTCACCACAGTCGAAGGCTCTTGACACCGCTCCTATCCAGCCCATATCAAGACCTCGAAGACTGCCTCTGAACGATCTGCATTTGCACTCGCGCGTCCTAGGTCCAAACAGCTCTCCTGCGTGCTACGCGCTCCGGCGTGCTGTTTTGGCGTCAAATTCTCAAGTGCCCCAAGTGTGGTCCAAAGTGACAGACCACCCCAGCTGGGACGCAGAACTGCTCAGGTATGCGGGACAGGGAGTCGTCGCTGGGCTGGTCCGAGACGAACTGGAAGAAATGGAGAGATTTGCCAGGAGCCTTTCGTTGACAACCGTGAGTGCGCAATCCGGAGATCGGCATCGTGCGCCTCGCACACCTCCCTCCTACTTGATCCGAAAGCTCGTTGGGCTGCGTGAAGACCAGCCACCATCTCAACATGATGATGGAAGTGGCTATCCAGATCAGTTGGCCGTGCGATCTGTCGCGTCAGAATCCAAGGAAGGAATTCTGCTGAGAAGCAACCGATTTGCCTTCCTCGTATACTCGCGTGCCCACGATCGCAAGTTGTTGGGAGAAAGCACTTCATTCCTCCCGACTGTTGGCTTACTCAGACCAGAAGTAATTGAGCGCGCGGCTCATCGTTTAACCCGCTTATATGGAGCGCGCGGTGTGCACAGTGTAGATCTGAATGTTAACCGAGGGTTTGGCCCACGCAGAGTTGAATTAGCAGCCATTTCACAAAATAGCATGTATGATCCTGCTGTCGGTTTCTTGAAGCCGGTTAAGCCTATTCAATCCTCCGGGGGCCACACATCAATTGTGCACGACAGTCCACGGCGAAATCACGGCATTTTTAACAGGATTCGTCAAGGCTACGGTCGTGCGTTTGTCTCCATTTTAGTAGTGTCGGTGTTGTCTTTGTTAAGCATTTTATTTATCCACTATTTCCTGCAGGCATCTGAGCTCAGCTCATACGCTTCACAATCCCAAGAAGAGAACGCTAAATCGCTAAAATCAAAGACAAACAAGAAACACGAGTATCTTCGTAAGCCTCGTCGAAGGAATTTATCAAGTGATCCACACCAGCAGCCTGGGATTGGCTACGAAACTTCAAGAGTCGATCAAGACCAGGTGCTTCACTCATCGGATCCTAGGTATCAACGCGATGTGAGCATGAGGGCCGCAAGCGGACCGCAATCCCCGTCAGCGGCAGATGCAGACATCCATGAGATGCCACCAGAGTCCGATTCGGACGAAATGTCCGTTGGAGGCAACCCGCTTCTCGGGCATTCTCGCGGCCCAAGTGGCCCACCAAGTGAGAGTTCAAGCTGGAGTGCAGATAACTATGATGTCTCTGCACTTGATGGACCTGATAGCGACTACTTAGACGACAGTAATGACGAAGGCGAAGCTCATGAGAGCGATGGGCCGCATCACAATCGTCCACCACCTCAGACGAAAAGAGTTGATTCTGGATATGGCTTTGGTCTCGGGTTGTTCGGTGAATGGGAACGCATACCCATTTTCCACACACGCGATGCTTCAGGACGGTCTTCACCGGCGTCAACGACCTCAGGACGTTCTTCTCCTGCCTTCCAGCCAACACCGCTCGAAATGGCACCATTGGTTAGAGCATTCGGGGCACCACCTGGTGCGAGCTCATTCGGTAATATTCCAAGTGGTGGATCGACCCCGACGCTGGAGAGTGTCCAAACACCAACGTCCACAGCGCACCTGCAGAATTTCCGTCTGGTAGCGAATGCCACTCCTCCTGCTGCAACTGTACATTTGTCTCCCTACCGAGCACTTGGAAGTTTCTCGGATGCAGAGACTCCAAAGTCTACGTTTGCATCTATCCCGCCATTGTATCCAGGCACAGTCACAACTGTGTCAAATATGGGTGCGCAGCTCGTCGATGGTGGGCCACAATTGCGGGTCAAGGCTGCGAAGCCGTCTTCACGGCCCTCAACGCCACCTGTTCCAAGTTTCGGTGGTGGTGGAGAGGGGATGCGAAGCGAATGCCCTCACCATGGTCAGCATCAATAATCCCAGAACCAAAATCAATCCATCCTGCCGCAGAGATCTATTTGGAATGTAAACTAAAGTGCTGACTGTCTCTCTATCTGTTGTGTGCATACATGAGTTAATAAACTGTCAAAAATCACGCATTAGAGAGTTTTATTAGGGTTCAAGCTACAGTTTGTTGAGAATTTACGTGGAATACGTTGATCAAAATACGATGAGAGAATCAAGAATTGTCAGTAGTAAGTGCTTGAAGAATTGAGCGGTTACTTCAGGTATTTATCGAAGTGCCCGATAATGTGTTGGTTGAGTTGGAATACATACTGAGGCTTAGCAACCATATGTGTTTGATTCAACAGCGGTAAGAAGCCGTGCTCTTTACCGAGTTTGAACAGGCAGTCAGACAATACTAACGAGTGGCCAAATACGACGTTTTCATCGGATGTGCCATGGATCAGCAAAAGCCTTGACTCCAGTTTGTCAGCATACGTCAAGACGGAGGAAATCTCATACGCCTTGTTTGCGTCCTGAGCATCGAGAAGGTCAAGACCCTGCAAGTCAGAGATATCACTTTTGGGAACGCCCAAGAAACGTTCTGTGTAGTGGGTATCGTAGAGCATCCAGTCTGTTACTGGCGCACCTGCAACACATGCCTTGAAGACGTCAGGACGCAGCATACCTGCTAGCGCAGACACATAACCGCCATAGCTCCAGCCGTAAATTCCAACTCGGCTGGAGTCGATCTTGTCTTGGAACACGGGTAACGAGCACAGGGCGCGCACAGCATCGGCCTGATCGTTGACAGGACCAACTCCATGTTCGTACCGAATCTCGTGCTCCCACTGCGATCCACGGTAAGGAGTGCCTCGGCCATCGGCGACGAGGACCACGTAGCCCTGAGCAGCTAAGAATTGGGCAAACGTGAAGCTAAGGCTGGATGCTGAGACCATGCGGAAGCCAGGTCCACCATACACTGAAACAATAAGCGGGAACTTCGCTTTGCTTCGAGATCCCGATTCGAGGGTGCGTGTAAACTCGACACCTGCCACTTTCTCAGCCTCAAGCTCCTCCTCGATACTGAAGAAACCAGGGGGATAGCAGATAAACGCATGCATCTTACGACCAGATTCAAGCGTAAGCGAGGCAAATTCGTAAGGCCGTCGGATGCTAGGTGCCTCGCTATGAATTTGGAGGGATCCGAGTTTTGAAACGGCGAAATAGAGATAGGGCGATTTGTCCTGCGATGCTGCTCTCATGAGAACCTGATCTGCGAGGTAGGTTGATAACGGTTGCAAGGCCGCAGGTGGCTGGCCTTCTTTGGAAGGCTGACGGGGCTCGTCCTCCACCTCATAGAAGAAATCCGGCTCGCGTGAGAAGACCCCTTCTCGAGGGCCCGTTAGGCACACAAACCCAGCCTCAGCGGAATGGGAAACGGAAGAACCCTGGGCTTTTGACTCTCCCGATGTTGGCAACGAAAGCGGAGGGGGAGCGCCCGCAGCGTCCAAATCGTGTGTGGCACCAGCGGGTTGGAACACGGTCTCAGGGAAGTCCCAAGCCTCCAAGCGAATCACAGGTGGTGCGAATGGACGTTCGAACACATGTACGAAGAGTGCCTGTCGTGCCTTCGGACCGAACACAGCGCTATGCATACCTGAGCCGCGTGTAAGCAAGAACGCGGGGGGTACCGTAAAAGATCGTTTCGGCGCGTCGGCTGGATTAAATGATGGAGAGCCTGGGCATCCGCCAGAAGAAGATGCCTGAAGCGTGGGCGAGCCGCTTGTTGCATTTGCAACATCCATGGGCTCGTGATGCGGAAGCGACGATAAGACTGTAGATGCTGATGGCCTGGGTAGTGGAACGCCATAAATATGTTCTTCGGAGGCGTTAGGACCTCCACGAACGAAGACGACCCCGCGAGCAACATCAACGTGAATCACACCACGATAGACGATCAGATTGTCGGTTAGAACCGCCTGAACAGCCCCTGTGCGACGAGAGCGGATCTGCAGGGTCGGGTATCCGGACACTCGGGATGACCACAAGAAACGTGTGCCCTTTTCGATAGCCACAGGTACGGTCTGGTCAATGGTGGTCCACGCTGCATCACGTTCCTCAAGCAACTCCCGCATGAGGAGCGATCCACTGCAGGAAGGATGTGATGTTGCGACAATTTCCTGCAGACCAGATGAGCCCAATAAGGGTGAGCTGCTTGCTGAGTGAGCTGGAGCTGCGCCACCTTTGTGATCAGCGGGCGTGGACAGCTCGATAAGTCGCAAAACTCGCTGACAGCGTGTTTGCAAAGCCACGAAGAATGCTGAAGAGTCGATCCAGCGAACTGTGGTCACGTATTCGAATGGCATGGTATCGTTAGCACCAGCTTGCTTTGCCGCGGCGGCATCCAATCGTGGATGAACAGTTGTTACTTGAGTGGGATCGAACCAGCCCTGAATCGCAGCTGAGGTTGGAACCGCTTCGCGACTATCATCAGCTACGGATATTGTAGCAAGAGCGAGTCTGACGCGAGCGTTCTTGGTGCCCACACGCGGGTAGGCCATTTGTGTAGAGCCCCCAGTCGGATTGCCCGGATCGGAAAGGGTTAGGGTCTCCATTCCTGTGGTGTCAGTCTCTTGGAACACAATGGCTCGTGAGTTAGGAGACCACCAGTATCCTGTAAAGCGATCCATTTCTTCCTGTGCCACGTATTCTGGGAGACCGTACTCGATGGAGGACGAGGCTGGGGTAGGGCTAACTTGAAGTGGCTCAGAGGTCAGGACATGAGCAGCGGCGCGAATGGCTGCAGGCTGTGGCGCAGACACAACGTAGAGCTTGGATTCACGAACGAAGGCGATCATCGAGCCATCGGGTGAATAGCGAACCTCACTTGCGCCTGCGAGCACAGGGATCTCGCGGACAATGGGGCCTGCAGATCCGGCATTCGATGCACCAATCGAGTTTCGTACGATAGCATAAACCTTGCCGCTGAGTGGGACCAAGAGAAGTTCACCGCAAGGAGACAGCTGATAGGACGCGATGCCGCGTGCTGACATGCGCAGGCGCTCACGACGAAGTCGTTCTTCCTCACTCAGCTTCTCTTCTACGCCTTGCAGAATCGTATCAGCCGTCAAGATAAGGCGCTCCTCACCAGTCGCAACGACATACTCGTACAGGTCATGCACTTGCGAACGTGGTCCCGATCGCAGGAAGAGGACGGAGGCACCATCCGGGGTGAACTTGAACATTTTGGGGATACCCAGCCGGAATCTGCCCGTTTCTGAGTACTGACGCAGCCAAGCATCGCGCACGTCCTTCTCCGAGACCGGCGCTTGGGCGCCATCGGTCAGCTTTACTCGTTTGACACCTGCCGTAACGCCATTCAGCGCTGCCTGATCAACAACTGTCGAGCCTTGGTTCGCAGACATCGGGAAAGCAGTGGAAATCCGATGTGGTTGAGGTGGTGGAGGTACTGATAGTAGTGGAGGTGGTGATGGAAGATCCTCACGCGAGTCGACTTGGTTACGAGTGCTTGCCTCACGTCACGTAGTCAAGTCAAGTAGTGGCGAATTCCTCAAAGCTGTATCGGGGAAAGTAACGGATGTGGAAAACGACGCGAGTGAGCAGTGCGAATCATGAAAAGATACGGCGTACACAGGGATCTCAACTAGATGCAATATCTTTCAAGCAGGGTCTAAGTTGGGTCCTTGTCCCTCACGAGATATAATCCAGAACAGACTAGACACGAAAATGAGGGAGACTAAAATCTTTCCTACCATGTGTGCGACTTCACACCAGATCTCGAAGGCATGTCAAGTCCCCAATTAATTCCGTGGCATAATAAGTTGACCTTCTCTAGGTTGCATAGTTGATTTCATTGTCCCGTCGCACGGATCCTCTCAAAACCGGCATTTTATCCCCCTGCAAACATGCACATTTTTCCATTTTTTCATCAGAGACGATCTGTCCTGGCCCGGATTTGGGTTGAACGGACTTTGGAGCACTTTGTCTGAGGAAGTATATCCGCAGTGGTGTGGTTGGAATTGTATAAATACGTTCGCATATAACACCGACTTGGTCGTTGAAGCCCTCCTGCGCCATCAGACCTTGCATCCCAAACCTGCCACCCGGTCCCTCAGATTGAACAACACTTACAGTCGGAAGGAGCACTCCGCACGCACTCTCCGAACAGCTGCATACTTGCTCGCTGGCACACAAGAACCGCTACCTCACGGCCCCGCAGAAGCTTTGTCGGCGGTAGAACCCATTGGTGCATCCGTTGATGGCCTCTCTGCTCCGCAACCTCGCTCGTACCCAGAACACCCGCGTCTTCGGTTCCTCATCGTCACACTTTCGTGAGTCGCTCCGAGGGCTAGCACCTGACTCGTGGTCTCACGTCGCGCGTGCACGTGCATCTCAGCGGAAACGGTATTCTGATACTTTGCTGAGTGGATTGGCGCTGGGATCGTTCGCTGGCCGACGGGAACTCCACACGTTTATCAAGCTCCGCGGTCTTGCGCAATCAACCACCATGAGCACGACAAATCCTCATGACTCCACAGAGGATCGCATCAAAGCGATGCAGGAGCGCATCGCAACGAGCTTCCGAGTGTTCATGACTACGGCAACCGAAGCGCCAGAATCCAAAGGTCTCACCGCAGACATGACCACGGAAGAGAAGAGAGAATGGTTCTTCCAGCGCCGGCACCTGGAACGCGATCACATCATCCAGGCACAGCACTACGACCTGAGGATCTCTGCAATTCGACTGACCAATGCAGTGAATGAAGCATCGCAACGCCACGGCCACAATGAATTGGAAACCCAGCTTTGGGGCAAGACTGCAGTGGGTGCGGCTCTATACTCGTCTTTCTTAAGAGGTGAGGAGCGAGTAAAAGTACAAATGGCCATCGCCAATGAAGATGCAATCGAGAATGAAGACTCAAGTCTCGCTCACAACGTTCTTGTTGAGAGCTTTGCGGTGGGAGAGCTGCGAGGTTATGCCAAGTGTTCCCACGCCCTTCTCGACAAGTGCGGCAGCGATCTTGCAAGTGTTGTAAGGGAAGGCAAGGCGAGAGGTGTTTTTACTATGAAAAAGGTTCTTTATGGACTTGCAAAGCCATATGAATCCCTCATCGTTACCTCCGGTGATCCTGCCCAGGACTGGCAACTCATGTTTGACCAGAGTGAACAGGTTCCTACATTCATTCATGTACAGATTGACACCACCCCAAGTGCAAATGGACCTGCAAAGGCTACATTCTGTGGCGGCATTCTCGTGCAAGTCTTGGCTGGCCCCTCAGACCCAAGCTTTTCTCAAGCGGTCGAGCAGGGTGAAATCGCTGCTGACTCCACCGACGGGGACAGGACAAAAGAGACTGATACCGAACGCATCAAGAAGATGCAGCTCGCTCTTGTGAAAAAGGCTGTGGGGTCGCTTAACATGCGATCAGTCATGGAGTCACAGGGAGTGGTTGGTTATATTGATCAAATGCTAAAGGCAGCTGAGGCCCATGCAAAATCAGGAAACCCCAAGCCTGAGGTTGTACCTGAACCTCCAAAAGTCTCTGCAGAGTCCCTTGAGAACATTGCGAAGCAAAATGGTTGGCGATATCGTCCACAAGCATTCTTCTGCCGTTGCGCGAGCTTGAAAGCAGTGGACCGGCTGAAGACTCTCCCCATTCAACTCCTCATGCAGATTCGTGAGGAGGGCAAGGGAGAGCGACTCACGTGTGGATTTTGCAACAGCCCGACGGATGTCACCCACCAGGACGTCGTCGATGCGATTTCCCAACTCGCGGGAGAGAATAAGTAAAATTGTCGCACGAGCTGGCAGCGACTCCTAAGTCGATTAGAATCAGATCAACGCGAATCGTCCACCGATGTAAGAGCCTTATCAATAAATCCTACCAGACAAGTTGAAGTGCATGTTTCGGGTAAAGACACTGATGCTCTAGTGTGAATTGTGACTCCTTCTGAGGATCCCTTTTACCTCGTTTAAATTCCCAGTGAAATGCCACATTTCCAACTTGGTGAGATTTCGCGACAGACATGTCGACGAATGAATTTGATGTGCTATATGGCAGCAGCCTGGTGTCAGATCTCACTAGGTTTGCGCTTCATCACGGGTCTCACAGGGATGGCGCAGAATCCAGGTCGGCGGATTCCGGTACAGGTCACACCCAGTTGGTCGAGTCCCTTCTGGAGCGGGTTCTAAATCGCATGGATGAGAGAACGGATGACAACACCCACTCTTCACAGGAGGATTACGCTGATGCTATTCAATCTGTCGAAGCCGAATTTGTGTGTGCCGAATCTGCATATTCCCCGGGACTGCTCTACGACCTTCCCGGATTTTAGTGATGAGATACACGTCTTGTGTATTTTGGTTCGCGGTGCAAACTTTTCAGTTCCAATTCCGATTATGTGACTAGTTAACTTTTCAGTTCAATTTGTAATTGTGGTCAAAAAGGTGGT
>Ga0180217_1000969_pt1 | contig 35725 bp, 29 predicted proteins | sample eDN3rd37CBELigOP_FD_128521 | JGI IMG/M metagenome (GOLD analysis project Ga0180217, IMG submission 128521) | Enriched Organic Plus compost microbial communities from Emeryville, California, USA - eDNA 3rd pass 37_C BE-Lig OP (version 2) (version 2) ... | reverse complement strand
TCGGCGGCGGCCTCGGGCGCGCCCGCGCCCACCAGCTTGGGCAGGCGGATGAAGGGCTCGATCCCTTGGGCGGTGATGGGGCGGCCGTTGCGCTCCACCACCGTCAGGGCGGCGTTGGCGGGCGGCTGCCACAGGGCGAAGGGCCGCTTCTCGACGATGCTGACATGGATGGTGTCGGGATAACGGCGCACCACCTCGGCGGAGGCCACCCAGGGCAGCGCCATCAGCCGCGCCCGCGCGGCGGTGAGGTCGGCGGCGAAGATGCTTTCGTCGCGGCTGAGGTCGAGCGCGGCGGCGATGGTCTCGGCCGGGGTGCGCTGGCCGCCAGCGATATGGATGTTGCGGATGGTGAAGCCCGCGTCATTCACCACCGTATCGGCGGCCAGCTTCACACCCTGGAAGGCGCGCCCCAGCACGCCGGTGACCAGAAGGCCCAGCAGCAGCGCCAGCACCGCGCCCGCACCGGTGAGCGCAAACATGGTTTTCGACGGCAGCAGCCGCGCCAGCCAGCCCGGCTTCGCCGGCTTGCCGCGGCGCGCCGCGCCGGGCTGCACCTTGGGCAGCTCGCGCAGGGGCCGCGCGGCCTGGCGCGCCCCGCCGCGGGCGCCGCTGCGCGTCTTGCGGTCCATCACCGGTCGCATGAGGCGTCCTCCACCATCCAGCGGCACAGTTTCGCGTAGGAGATGCCCAGATGGGCCGCCTGCTCCGGCACCAGCGAGGTCGGCGTCATGCCGGGCTGGGTGTTGGTTTCGAGCAGGATCAGACGCGGGCGCGGCCCCGTATCGTCATAGCGGAAATCGGTGCGCGACACGCCCCGGCAGCCCAGCGCCCGATGGGCGGCCACCGCCAGCTCCATCGCCTCTTCGCTGACCGCCTTGGGCAGGTCGGCGGGCAGGATATGCTGCGAGCCGCCCGGCGCGTATTTGGCCTCGTAATCATAGAATTCGAGGTCGGTGGTGATCTCGGTAACGCCTAAGGCCCCTTCTCTTCCGAAAGAAGAGCCGCCCATCACCGCCACGGTGAGTTCGCGGCCGGGGACGAATTCCTCCACCATCATCTCGCTGGAGAGAGTCCAGGTGTCGCTGCCCAGTTCGGCGGGCGGGCGGTTGTCGCCCTTGCGGATGATGAAGATGCCGACCGAAGAGCCCTCGTTGACGGGCTTCACCACATAGGGCGGCGCCATCAGATGTTCGCGCGCGGCGTCGCGCCGGTCCACCACGATGGACTTCACCACCGGCAGGCCCGCGGCGCGATAGACGTCCTTGGTGCGTTCCTTGTGCATGGCGAGCGCCGAGGCCAGCACCCCCGAATGGGTATAGGGAATGCGCATCAGCTCCAGGAGCCCCTGCACCGTGCCGTCTTCGCCGAAGCGGCCATGCAGGGCGTTGAACACCGCGTCGGGCTTCGCCTCCCACAATTGCTGGCCGGGATTGCCGCCGGGATCGATGCCGACAGTCTCGAAGCCTTCCTGCGCCAGCGCCTGCATCACGCCGCGGCCGGAGGAGAGCGACACCTCCCGCTCGGCGGAGCGGCCGCCCATCAGCACGGCGATGCGCTGATAGCCGCTCATGATGCGTCCTCCGGGAGGCCGACGCGCTTGATCTCCCATTCCAGCGTGACGCCGGATTTCTCTTTCACCCGGCGGCGCACGTCCTCGCCCAGCGCCTCCAGGTCGGCGGCGGTGGCCGCGCCGGTGTTGATCAGGAAGTTGGTATGCTTCTCGCTCACCTGGGCGCCGCCATGGCGCAGGCCGCGGCAGCCCGCCTGGTCTATCAACTGCCAGGCTTTGTGGCCCGGCGGATTCTTGAAGGTGGAGCCGCCGGTCCTGGACTTGACGGGCTGGCTGGCCTCGCGGTTGGCGGACAGTTCTTCCATGCGGGCGCGGATGGCTTCGGGCGCATCGGGCGTGCCTTCGAACACCGCTTCCAGGAAGATGAGGCCGGGCGGGACCGCCGTGTTGCGATAGACGAAGCCCATCTCGGCAGGCGTAAGCGTCACGCGGTTGCCGCGGCCGTCGAGCGCCGTCGCCTCCACGAAAATATCCTTGATCTCGCAGCCATAGCAGCCTGCGTTCATCCGGAGCGCCCCGCCGATGGTGCCGGGGACGCCGCGCAGGAATTCCAGCCCCGCGATGCCCGCATCGGCGGCCGCCCGCGCCACCGCCGCATCCAGCGCCGCCGCGCCCGCGCGCACGCGCAGGCCGTCCGTCTCGATCCTGCCGAAGGCCGAGGAGAGCCGCACCACCACGCCCGGGATGCCGCCATCGCGCACCAGCAGGTTGGAGCCGACGCCGATCACCGTCACGGGCAGGTCGCTGGGTTTGGCCGCCAGGAAGGTGGCGAGGTCTTCGGCATCGGCGGGGCGGAACAGCCATTCCGCCGGGCCGCCGGCGCGGAACCAGACCAGGTCCTTCAGCGGTGCCCGATGCGTCAGGCTTCCGCGGACCGGCGGCAGGGCTTCGCAGACCTTGCTCACAGATCCTCCAATCGCTTTTCCAGGCCCGCCATCCAGTGGGTGATGGAGCCCGCGCCGGTGCCGACCACCACCGCGCCCGGCTTCATATAGGGCTTCACCGTGCGGGCGAGATCGGCCTCGCCCTCGATGGTGATGACGTTGCGATGGCCATGGGCGCGCAGCGCATCGGCATAGCTGTCGCGGTCGAAGCCGGGGATGGGCGCCTCGCCCGCCGCATAGACCGGCGCGATCACCGCCACATCGGCGTCGTTGAGGCAGGTGGCGAACTGCTCGAAGGTATCGCGCAGGCGGGTGTAGCGGTGCGGCTGCACCACCGCCACCACCGGCCCGGCATAGGCCTGGCGCGCCGCCTTGACGGCGGCGGCGATCTTGAAGGGATTGTGGGCATAGTCGTCGATGATGGCGGCGCCGTTATATTCGCCCACCTTGGTGAAGCGGCGCCCCACGCCCTTGAATTCGGCCAGGCCCTTCTGGATCACGGGGTCGGGCACGCCCAACTGCCGCGCCACCACGATGGCGGCGGTGGCGTTCTGGACATTGTGCATGCCGGGCATGGGCAGGGAGAGGCCTTCCAGCCGCTCCTCTTTGCCGCTGCGCCGGTCGGTGAAGACGATGTCGAAGCGCGAGGCGCCCTGGCTGAAGCCGACATTCACCGCCCGGGCGTCGGCCTGGGGATTGAAGCCATAGGTGATCATCCGCCGGTCGGTGATGCGGCCCACCATCGCCTGCACCTCGGGATGGTCGGTGCAGAGCACGGCGAAGCCGTAGAAGGGCACATTCTCGACGAAGCGCTGGAAGGCGTCGCGCATATTCTCGAAGCTGCCGTAATAATCGAGATGGTCGGGGTCCTCGTTGGTGACCACCGCCACGGTGGCGGGCAGGCGCAGGAAGGTGCCGTCGCTCTCGTCCGCCTCCACCACCACCCATTCGCCCGCGCCCAGCCGGGCATTGGTGCCATAGGCGTTGATGATGCCGCCATTGACCACGGTGGGGTCCATGCCGCCCGCATCCAGCAGCGCCGCCACCAGCGTGGTGGTGGTGGTCTTGCCGTTGGTTCCGGCCACGGCGATGCAGGAGCGCAGGCGCATGATCTCGGCCAGCATCTCGGCCCGGCGCACCAGAGGCAGCGCCAGGCGGCGGGCCTCGTCGAACTCGGCATTGCCCGGCTTCACCGCCGAGGAATAGACCACCACATCGGCATGCTTCACATTGTCGGGGCTGTGGCCCACCGCCACCTTGATGCCCATGGCGCGCAGGCGCTTGACATTGGCGTTCTCCGCCGCGTCCGAGCCCTGCACCGTATAGCCCAGATTGTGCATGATCTCGGCGATGCCGCTCATGCCGATGCCGCCGATGCCGATGAAATGGATGGCGCCGATATCCAGCGGAACGCGGGTGGTGACGCCTTCTTTTCCTTTCAGCATGGCCATCAGGCGGCTTTCCTTGCGAGGGATTCCACCATGTCGGCCAGCGTCTCGGCGGCATGGGGACGGGCGAGCTTGTGGGCTGCTTCGGCGCGCGCCGCAAGAGCCGCCGGCTCGCGCAGCAGCCGCTGCAGAAGTTCCGCCAGCCCCTCGGGCGTCAGGTCCTTCTGCGCCAGGCGCCAGCCCGCGCCCGCCTCCGACAGAAGCGCGGCGTTGGCGCTCTGATGGTCGTCCATCGCGCTGGGCAGCGGCACCAGGATGGCGGGGCGGCCGATGGCCATCAGCTCCGCCACCGTGCCGGCGCCGGCGCGGCCGAGCACCAGATGCGCCTCGGCCATGCGCTGGGGCAGGTCGGTGAAGAAGGGGCGCAGATCGGCGCGGATTTCGGCATTGGCATAGATGGTGCGGACCTGCTCCAAATCTTCGGGGCGGCATTGCTGCACCACCGACAGGCGCAGCTTGAGGTCGTGCGGCAGGCGGGTGAGCGCGGCGGGCACGATCTCGCTGAAGGCGCGCGCGCCCTGGCTGCCGCCGAAGACCAGAAGCCGCAAGGGGCCACCGCCATAGGGCGGCTCATAGGGCTTGCCATAGAGCGCCTCGACCTCGGGGCGCAGCGGATTGCCGGTCAGCACCACCTTGGAAGGATCCCTGGGCGCGAACCGGGCCAGGGGGAAGGCGGCGGCGATGCGCGCCACATGGTTCATCACCAGCCGGTTGGCGCGGCCGGTGACAGTGTTCTGCTCGATCACGGCGGTGGGCAGCCGCGCCGCCACCGCCCCCATCATCACCGGCACCGAGGGATAGCCGCCGAAACCCACCACGGCGGCGGGATCGAGCCGCGTGAGCTTGACCACCGCCATCACGATGCCCGCCGCGATCTTGAAGGGCGCGAGCAGCGAGGAAAGCGGCGCGGACGGCACGGTTTCGATCGCCGCGCCGGGAAAATGGGTGGCGTAATTGGCGAAGCGGGCGTCGGTCATCACCACGATCTGCCAGCCGCGCCGCATCAGCACGCCCGCCAGCGCCTGGGCCGGGAAGAGATGCCCGCCCGTGCCGCCCGCCGCCAGGACGATACTTTGTTTGCATGCCCGGCCCCTCATGCGCGCGCCCATTGCAGCACCCCGTCGGCGCGGACACTGATCTTGGGCCGGTGGCGGGTCAGCGCCAGCGCCAGCCCCATGGTGAGCGCCATGGCGAGGAGCGAGGAGCCGCCATAGGAGATGAAGGGCAGCGTCATGCCCTTGGCGGGCAACAGCGACACCGCCACGCCCATATTGATGAAGGCCTGTACGGCGGTGACGATGGCCAGCCCCGCCCCCGCAAGCTGGGCGAAGCCTTCGCGCGCCGCCGCCGCGCGCAGCAGAAGCCGCACGGTGAGGACGCAGAACAAAACCGCGATGGTGGCGCAGAGCAGAAGGCCGAACTCCTCCCCCGCCGTGGCGAAGACGAAGTCGGCATGGGCGTCGGGCAGGCGGTATTTGATGGTGCCCGCGCCGGGGCCGACGCCGGTGAGGCCGCCATGGGCGAAGGCCTTGAGCGCCAGGCCCGCCTGATAGCCGGTCTCGGAATGGCCCAGATACTGGTTGATGCGGTTCTGGACATGCGGGAAGACCAGATAGGCGGCGAAGGCAAGGCCGCCCGCGCCCGCCGCCATCGCCGCCACCCAGATGAGGCTGAGGCCCCAGAAGAAGAGCAGCGCCCCCCAGAGCGAGAGCAGAAGGCCGGTCTGGCCCACATCGGGCTGGCGCAGCAGGATCGCCAGGGCGGGCAGCAGCAGCAGGAAGGTGAGGACGGGCGCCGGGACCGGCAGCTTGCCGCGGTCGGCCAGCACGGCGGCGGCCAGCACGGCGAAGCTGGGCTTGAGGAATTCGGACGGCTGGAGATTGAACAGGCCCAGATTGAGCTGGCGGCGCGCGCCCAGCATCTCGTCGCCGACGAAGAGCACCAGGAAGGAGCCGATCAGCGCCAGCGCGAACACCACCGCCGCCAGGATCTTGATCTGGCGCAGCGAGAGCATGGAGGTGCCCGCGATGATGCCCACCGCCATCACCGCATAGGACAACTGGCGCAGGGCATAGCGGAAATCGCCCGCCGCGCCGGGGCCGCCGCTGATCGCCGGGCTGGCGGCGAAGGCCAGCAACAGGCCGATGCCGATCAGCGCCAGCATGACGCAGAGCGCCAGCCGGTCCACCGTGAACCACCAGGCGGCGAAGCCGCCGCGTTTGGCGCGATCCATCATGAGGCCGCTCTGAGAGAACGCAGCTTCTGCACCTCGGCGCGGAAGATATCGCCGCGATGCTCGAAATCACGGAACTGGTCGTAGGAGGCGCAGGCGGGCGAGAGCAACACCACCGGGTCCGGCGCGGCGCTGGCCTCGGCATCGGCGGCGGCCAGCGCCACCGCCCGCTCCAGCGTTCCGGCAATCACGTAAGGCGCCTTGCCGTCCAGGGTGCGGGCGAATTCCGGCGCGGCATCGCCGATCAGATAGGCGCGGCGGATGCGGCCGAAGAAGGGCGCCAGAGAAGCGATGCCGCCCTCCTTGGCCTTGCCGCCCGCGATCCAGAAGATGTCGGGCCAGACCGAGAGCGCCTTGGCGGCGGCATCGGCATTGGTGGCCTTGCTGTCATTGACGAAGCGGGTCTTGCCGATGGCGCCGACGCTTTCCATGCGGTGCGCCAGGCCGGGGAAGGCGGCGATGGCGTCGGCGATAGCGCGCGGCTCCTTCACGAAGGACTTGACCGCGGCATAGGCCAGCGCCGCATTCTGCCAATTGTGCGCGCCGGGCAGGTTCCCGGCCTCCTCCAGCGCCATCACCTTCAGGGGCGAGCCGCCCTGGGCGTCATAGAGCGCGCCGTCCACCACGAAGACGCCGCGCCCCAGCACCTTGCCGACCGAAACCGGCGTGGCGGCGGCGCGGCCGGCGCTGATCAGGCCGGTCAGAATGGCGGCGCTGTGTTCGTCGTCCACGCCGATGGCCACCCGGCCGCCGGGCGGCACGGCACGCATCAGCCGCGCCTTGATGGCGGCGTAATTCTCCATGCTGCCATGGCGGTCGATATGGTCGGGCGAAAGATTGGTGAGGATGCCGGTATCGGGATGCAGCCCCGGCGCCAGATCGATCTGGAAGGTGGACATCTCGATCACATAGACGGTCCGCGCGGCGGGCGGGTTCAGGTCCAGCACCGCCTTGCCGATATTGCCGCCCACCTGGGCGTCGAAGCCGCAGGCCGCCAGCACATGGCCGATCAGGGCGGTGGTGGTGGACTTGCCGTTGGTGCCGGTGACGGCGATCACCGGGGCGCGGCCGGGGCGCGCCGGATCGGGGCGGATTTCGCGCGCGAACAGCTCCACATCGCCGATCACGGCGACGCCCGCGCGCCCGGCATGCTGCACCACCTCATGCGGCCTGGGATGCGTCAGCGGCACGCCGGGCGAGAGCACCAGCGCGGCGATGCCGCTCCAGCCCCATTCGCGCCAGGGCGTGATCTCGGCCCCCGCCTGGCCGCCCAGGTCGCGTGCGGCGGAATTGTCGTCCCAGGCCAGCACCTCGGCCCCGCCCGCCTTGAGCGAGGCCACGGCGGAAAGCCCGGTGCGGGCCAGCCCGAACACCGCGACCTTCTTTCCGGCAAAGGCGTGGGAGACGATCATCGCCCGCTACCTCAGCTTCAGGGTGGCGAGCCCGGCCAGCGCCAGCACCACCGCCACGATCCAGAAGCGGATCACGATGGTGGGCTCGGTCCAGCCCATCTGCTCGTAATGGTGATGGATGGGCGCCATGCGGAAGACGCGCCGGCCGGTGAGCTTGAAGCTGATCACCTGCACGATCACCGACAGGGTCTCGATCACGAAGAGGCCGCCCACGATGATCAGCACGATCTCATGCTTGGCCACCACCGCCACCGCGCCCAGCGCCCCGCCCAGAGGCAGCGAGCCGGTGTCGCCCATGAAGATCATGGCGGGCGGCGCATTGTACCAGAGAAAGCCCAGCCCGGCCCCGACCAGCGCCGCCAGGAAGACCGACAATTCGCCCGCCCCGGCGACGTAGGGGATTTGCAGGTAATCGGCATAGCGCTCATTGCCGACCAGATAGACGATGAGGGCAAAGGTGGCGCCCGCGATCATCACCGGCATGATGGCAAGCCCGTCCAGCCCGTCGGTGAAGTTCACCGCATTGGCCGCGCCGGTGATGGTGATGCTGCCCACCGCGATGAAGAAAAGGCCCAGCGGCAGAAGCAGCGACTTGAAGAAGGGGATCGCCAGCGTGCCTGACAAATGCGGCGCCTCCACCTGCATGATCAGCCAGGTGGCCAGCGCCGCGACGCCGAACTCGATGGCCAGGCGCGCCCGGCCCGACAGCCCGTCCGAGGTGCGCTTGGTCACTTTATAATAGTCGTCCAGGAAGCCCAGCAGGCCGAAGGTCACCGTCACCAGCAGCACGATCCAGACATAGCGGTTGGACAGGCTGGTCCAGAGCAGGGTCGAGCCGATCCAGGGGATCAGGATCAGAAGCCCGCCCATGGTGGGCGTGCCCGCCTTCTCGATGATGTGGCGCTGGGGGCCTTCGGCGCGGATGGGCTGGCCCTTGCCTTGGCGCTGCTTCAGCCAGCGGATCAGGATGGGATTGATCCAGAAGGCGATCACCAGGGCGGTGATCACCGCCGCCATGGCGCGGAAGCTGAGATAGCCGAACAGGCGGAAGAAGGCCAGTTGGTCGGTATGGGTGAGGAGCGCGAGATAGGAGAGCATCGGGCCTAGGCTTTCAGCGCATCGAGAATGAGGGACATGCGGGAGCCGTTCGACCCCTTGATCAGCACGGTGTCGCCCGGCGCCAGCGCCGCCAGCACCAGCGGCGCGAGCTGGGCGGCGCTGTCGGCATGGGCGCCGCGGCGGGTGGCGGGCAGCGCCTCCCAAAGGGCGCGCATCTGCGGCCCGGCGGCGAAGACCAGATCGACCTTGTTTTCCTCGATGGGCCGGACCAGCGCGGCATGATGGGCGGGAGCGCCTTCGCCCATCTCCAGCATGTCGCCCAGCACGGCGATCTTCCGCCCCTTCGCGCCGCCCAGCAGCGCCAGCGCCGCCGCCATGGAAGCCGGATTGGCGTTGTAGCTTTCGTCGATGACGGTGAGGCCCCTGAGCGAAAGGCGCGCGCCGCGCCCCTTGAGGGCGGTGAAATTCTTCAGCGCCGCCGCCGCGTTCAGCACATCGCCGCCCGCCAGATGCACGGCGGCGAGCGCCCCCACCGCGTTGGCGGCGATATGGGCGCCCTCTGCCCCGATGCGACATTCCACCGTCGTGCCGAAAATATCGGCCTTGAGGCGCATGCCTTCGCCGCCATCGGCATGGGACAGCAGCCGTGCCTCGGCTTTCGCCGCGCTGCCGAAGCGCGCCAGGGTGGCGACACGGGCCTGGCGGGCGCGCCGTGCCAGGCGTTCGGCATAAGGGCTGTCGGCGGGGATCAGCGCCGCGCCGCCCGGCTCCAGCCCCTCGAAGATTTCCGACTTGGCGTCGGCGATGGCCTCGCAATTGCCGAAGAATTCCAGATGCGCGGGCGCGATGGTGGTGATCAGCGCCAGGTGCGGCCGCACCATCCCCGCCAGGGCGCGGATTTCGCCGAAATGGTTCATGCCGATCTCGAACACGCCATATTCGGCGTCGCGCGGCAGCGCGGCCAGCGACAGCGGCACGCCCCAGTGATTGTTGTGGCTGGCGGCGGAGGCGTAAGTGCGCCCCAGCGCGTCGAAGGCCAGGCGCAATATCTCCTTGGTGGTGGTTTTGCCCGCGCTGCCGGTGACGGCCACCACCTTGGCGCTGGTGCGCGCGCGCCCCGCCCGGCCCAGATCCTCCAGCCCGCGCTGGGTATGGGCGACGGTGAGCAGCGGACCGCCTGCTTCGGCGACCGGACGCGCCACCAGCGCCGCGCCCGCCCCGGCCGCGAAGGCCGCCGGCACGAAGTCATGGCCGTCCCGCGCCTCGCCCTTCAGCGCCACGAAGAGATCGCCGGGCTTGAGGCCGCGCGTGTCGATGGAAAGCCCGTTCGCCGCGAAGGGCGCGCTGGCATGGCCCAGGGTGGCGGCTTCGGCCTCGGTGTGGCTCCACAGCGTCATGCCGCGCGCCCTCCCAGTTCGACGGCCGCCTTCACCGCCTCCTCGCGGTCGGAGAAGGGATGGGTGACGCCGCCGATATATTGGCCGGTTTCGTGGCCCTTGCCCGCCAGCACCAGCACATCGCCCGCTTTCAGCCCGGCGATGGCGGCCCGGATAGCGTCATGGCGGTCGGCGATCTCCTGCGCGCCGGGCGCGGCGGCCAGGATTTCGCGGCGGATGGCGGCGGGGTCCTCGCGGCGGGGATTGTCGTCGGTGACGATCACCACATCGGCCAGCCGGGCGGCGATGGCGCCCATCAAGGGGCGCTTGCCCCTGTCGCGGTCGCCGCCGCAGCCGAACATCACATGCAGGCGGCCTGCCGTGTGCGGGCGCAGCGCCTCCAGCACCTTTTCCAGCGAATCCGGCGTATGGGCGTAGTCCACATAGATGGGCGCGCCTTCGGCAGAGAACGCCACCTTCTCCATCCGGCCGGGCGCGCCTTTGAGCGCCGCGAGCGCGGCGAAGGTCCTGCCCGCCTCTTCCCCCAAGCCGATGGCGAGCCCGGCGGCCACCAGCGCGTTCGACGCCTGAAAGGCCCCGGCCAGCGGCAGCGTCACGTCATAGGTCTGGCCCGCATGGACGAGGGTGAGCGCCTGCGCCTCGCCCTGGCTTTCGCGCCGGGCGAGGCGGATGCCCTCGCCCTTTTCGCCCACCGTCAGCAGCGTCAGCCTGCGGGCGCGGGCGGCGGCCATGAATGTGTCGGCATGTTCGGCATCGGCATTGACCACTGCGACGCCGCCCTCCTCCACCACCTCGGAGAACAGCCGCAGCTTGGCGGCGAGGTAATGCGCGAATGTGGCGTGATAGTCCATATGGTCGCGGGTAATGTTGGTGAAGCCGCAGGCCCGGATGCGCACGCCGTCCAGCCGGTGCTGGTCGAGGCCGTGGCTGGAGGCCTCCACCGCCAGCCGGTCCACGCCGTCCGCCGCCAGCTTGGCCAGCAGGGCGTGTATCTCCACCGGATCGGGCGTGGTGTGCGACAGCGGCATCACGCCCCTGGGTCCGATCACGCCCACGGTTCCCAGGCTGGCGGCGGCATGGCCGCCATGGCTCCAGATCTCGCGCAGGAAGGCCACCACCGAGGACTTGCCCTTGGTGCCGGTGACGGCGGCGACCAGTTCCGGCTGCGCCCCGTAAAAAGCCGCCGCGAAGGCGGCCAGCATCGCGCGCGGATTGGCGGCGGGGATGAAGCGCACACCCAGCGCCGCGACCTCGGCCTCCAGCGCCGGCGCGCCCAGCACGGCGGCGGCGCCGCGCGCCACCGCATCCTGCACGAAGCGCGCGCCGTCGGTCTCAGCGCCGGACAGCGCGGCGAAAAGATAGCCCGGCTCGACCTTGCGGCTATCGCTGGTGAGGCCGGAGAATTCCCGCACCATCGCCCGCAGCGTGCCGGAGGATTGTGGCGTCATAAGGCCCGCCCGTCGGCAAGCTGGGTCGGAGGCGGCGGCAGCGGCGGCACGCCCAGGAGCGGGGCGATGCGGGCGATCACCCGGCCGGTCTGGGGCGCGGCGGTATAGCCCGCCGTGGCGAAGCCGAAGGTCTGCTTGGTTCCCTTGGGCTGGGCCATCAGCACCATCACGGCATAGCGCGGATCGTGCGCCGGGAAGACGGCGGCGAAGGAGGTCATCAGCGCATTGCGGATATAGCCGCCGCGCGGGCCGGGCATTTCCGCCGAGCCGGTCTTGCCGCCCACCTCATAGCCCACGGCGTCGGCCGAGCGGCCGGTGCCGTTGGTGACGACATAGCGCAGCAATTCGCGCATGGTGGCGCTGGTTTCCGGCTTGATCACCTGCTCGCCGCGATTGTCGGCGCCCGGCGGCTGCTTGAGGAAGGTGGGCTGGATGCGGCGCCCGCCATTGACCACCGCGGCCAGCGCCGTGACGAAGCTGAGCGGGCTGACGCTGATGCCATGGCCGAAGCCGATGGTGGCGGTTTCGATGGTGCCCCATTGGGCGCGCGGATAAAGCGGGCGCGCAATCTCGGGCAATTCCGACGTCACCGGCGTCAGCAGGCCCATGCGGCTGAGGAACGCGCGCTGGCGCGCGGCGCCCGAGCGCAGCGCGATCTGCGCCGTGCCGATATTGGAGCTTTCGGCCAGGATGTCGCGCGCGGCCATGCTGGCGGGCATGGCGTGGGAATCGCGGATGGTGTGCTTGCCGATCTTGATGCCCTTGCCGATGGGGAAATGCTCGTCCAGGCGGATGGTGCCGTCCTCCACCGCCAGGGTGAAGGCGAAGACCTTGAAGATGGAGCCCAGCTCATAGACGTCCTGCACCATCATGTTGCGGGTGGAGTCGCCTTCCGCCAGGCGGCGCTGGTTGGGATCGAAGTCGGGCTGCGAGGTCATGGCGATGATCTCGCCCGTCTTCACGTCCATCACGATGCCGCCCGCCGCCTTGGCGCTGAAGGTCTTGCGCGCCTCGGCGATCTCATGCGCCAGGATGAACTGCACCCGCGCGTCGATGGAGGTGGCGACCGCCTGGCCGCGCGCGGCGGCGCGGCGCAGATGCTCCTGAAGCCCCAGCTCCAGCCCGGAGACGCCGTTATTGTCCGGGTCGGTGACGCCCACCAGTTGCGCCGTGACGCGGCCGTCGGGATAATAGCGCTTGGCGGTTTCCTCGAACTCCAGGCCCGGCAGCCCCAGGCGCATCACCCGCGCTTCGGCATCGGGGGTGATCTGGCGCGCCACCAGCACGTAGGGACTCTTGGCGCCGGTGAAGCCGCGCAGCAGCCGCTCCTCGCCCGCGCCGGTGGCCTCCGCCAGCCAGCGCGCCGCCTCCGCCTTGTCCCAGAATTCCTTGGGCCGGGCATAAAGGTTCTTCACCGGCAGGTCGCGCGCCAGAAGCTCGCCATTGCGGTCGGTGAGGTCGGCGCGCGCGATGCTGGCGCGGGCCCCGCCATGGGCGGCGAAGGAATCGCCCAGCAGGGTCACGTCCACCAGTCTCAGGCCCACCAGCGCGAAGGCGACGACGCACATCCCCGCACCGATCACGATGCGCCGCTGGAAGACGGTGGGGGCCTCTTGCATCGTCGGGTCAGTATCCGTGCTGGGTGGCGGGGGCGGCGGGAATCTGGGCGTTGGCCTGGCGCACCGGGCTGCCATTGAGCGGCGCCTCGCCCCGGCGCGGCAGAAGATCGAAGGCGGACAGTTGCACCGAGGCGGCGTCGTTCATGCCCATCGCCTGGGCGAAATGCTGCACCCGGGCGGGGGCGGCGACATGCTGCCATTCGGCTTCCAGCACGGCGATGGCGCGGCGCTGTTCGGCGAGATGCCGTTCGGTGCGGTTCAGCTCCATCTGCGTCACCCGCGTCTTTTCCGAGATCTGGTAGAGGCCCAGCACCGTGAGGGCGATCAGGGCGATGCAGGCGATGTTGAGAATGCGGACCATGACGCCCTCCTTAGGCCGCGCGTTTCATGCCCGCCCGCAGCCGGGCGGAACGGGCGCGGGGGTTGGCTGCGATTTCGGCTTCGCCCGGCATGCGCGCCTTGGGCGTCAGGAGGCGGAAGACGGGCGCCTTCGCCGCCGTGGCGGGCGCGTGGCGCGAGGCGCGCGGCGCGGCCTCCGAGCGTTCGGAGAGGAAGCGCTTGACCATGCGGTCCTCCAGGCTGTGGAACGAGACCACCACCAGCCGCCCTTCGGGGCGCAGGATGGCTTCCGCCGCCTCCAGCCCGCGCGCCAGCTCGCCCAGCTCGTCATTCACATGGATGCGCAGGGCCTGGAAGGTGCGCGTCGCCGGATGGATGGCGTGGCGCAGCGCGGCCGGCCCTTGCGCCTCGGCCACGATGGCGGCCAGTTCGGCAGTGCCGGTGACGGGGCGCGCCCTGACGATGGCGCGGGCGATGCGGCGGGCGTTCTTCTCCTCGCCATACTGGGCGATGACGCGCGCCAGCTCGCGCTCCTCGGCGCTGTTGACGAAATCGGCGGCGCTCATGCCCGACAGGCTCATGCGCATGTCGAGCGGGCCGTTCTCGCGGAAGGAAAAGCCGCGCTCCGGCTGGTCGAACTGGAAGGAGGAGACGCCCAGGTCCAGCACCACGCCGTCGGTGGCATCGGCGAATGCGTCCATGCGGCTGAACTCGCCTTCCACCAGCGTCAGGCGGCCGCCGAAGCGCCGCACCAGCTCCTGGCCGCGGGCGATGGCGGCGGGATCGCGATCGATGCCCAGCACGCGGCAATCGGCGGCTTCCAGGATGGCCTGGGTATAGCCGCCGCCGCCGAAGGTGCCGTCGATATAATGCGCGCCGTCGCGGGGACTGAGCATGTCCAGAACTTCGGCCAGCATCACGGGGACATGACCGCTCATGAACCGCGCCCCTCGGCATAGCGGGCGCGCATGCGCGCCACCGCTTCGGCTTCCAGCGCCGCATAGCGTTCGGCGTTCCAGATCTGAAACTTCTTCACCTTGCCGGCGAAGAGCACGCGGTCGGAAAGGCCCGCATGCTCGATCAGCGCGTCGGGCAGGCGCACACGGCCATTCTCGTCGGGCGCCAGGATATGGGTGCGCGCGATCAGCGTGGTGGCCTGGTCGTCGAAGGCGGGGGAGAGGAACGGGTCCTGCTCCGCCAGGCGCGCCGCGGTCTCGTCGAGCAGTTGCTGGCCGAAACAGTCCAGCGCCGCATCCATGAAGCTGGGCGTGACATAGACGCCGGGGGTGCCCTGGGCGGTGAGGATGGTGCGATAGGCGGCGGGGATGCACACCCGGCCTTTCGCATCCAGCGAACCGGCGAACGTGGTGATGAATGGCTGGACCGGGATGGTCATGGCCAGCGGCTACCCCTTCACCCCAGGGCCTCAGGCCGACGGACCCCCGGCGGCGGCTAAGGCGGACGTTTCAGGTCCATGGGACAGCATGGGATAGCATGGGAAATGCCCGCCGGTCAAACCAAAAGCCCATATTTTTGAGGGGCTTGGCTAGATCGGGAGTCCGGCCGAGGCCCAAGGGATAGCGATTGCCGGAACAAAAAAGAAACACCGCAAGACTGTCGTTACCTCTGTAAACGAAAGGTTAACAGCGGTCCCCGCCAACACCGCCCTCGACCGCTGCCCCATGGCGGCTATGGTGCGCCGCGCAGGCATCGCCCATACGGATGATTCGAGGCGGAGGGAAACGCATGAAAATCGGATTTGTCGGCCTGGGCCGCATGGGCAGTCACGTGGCGGAGAATTTGCTGAAGGCGGGCCACGCGGTGACGGTGTGGAACCGCTCGCCCGGCCCCGTGGCGGCGCTGGCCGACAAGGGCGCCGCCGTGGCCAAGACGCCGGAGGAAGCGCTGCAAGGCGACGCCGTCTTCTCCATGCTCTCCAATGATGCGGTGATGCGCGAGGTGGGCCTGGACGGACCGCTGCTAGAGAAGGCAGTCAAGGGTCTGATCCATGTGAACATGGCGACCATCTCGGCGGCGCTGGCGCGGGAGCTGCAAGCGGCGCATGAAAAGGCCGGCCTTTCCTATATCTCCGCGCCCGTATTCGGCCGCCCCGAGATGGCGGCGGCGGCGCAGCTCGTGATCGTGGCAGGCGGCAACGCCGGCGCCATCGCCAGGATGCAGCCGGTGTTCGACCGGATCGGCAGCCGCACCGTGGTGGTGGGCGAGGAGGCGCAGAAGGCCAACCTCTTCAAGATCGCGGGCAACTTCATGATCGCCAGCGAAATGCAGGCCACGGGCGAGGCCTTCGCGCTGCTGCGCAAGGGCGGCGTCGATCCCGCCCTGTTCCACGACGTGCTGGCGGGGCGGCTCTTCACCGGGGCGGTGTTCAAGAATTACGGCCAGATGGTGCTGGACCGGCAATATGAACCGGCGGGCTTCGCGCTGACGTTGGGGCTGAAGGACGTCAATCTGGCGCGCGCGGCGGCGGGCGAACTGGGCATGAGCATGCCCACCGCCGACCTGCTCAAGACCAATTACGACCAGGCGGTAAGCTGGGGCTGGCAGGACCGCGACTGGTCGGCCATCGGCGAAGTGCCCGCGCAGAAAGCGGGCGTCTAGAGTCTCATCCCATGCGTGCGCTTGCTCTGTCCCTTGCCGCCTCCGCGCTCGCTCTCAGCGCGGCGCTCGCCCTGGCGCAGGACCGCGCCGGCAATCCCTTCGCGGGCGATGCCGAGGCGATCGCCGCGGGGAAGGCGATCTATGACACCACCTGCGCCGCCTGCCATGGCGCGGGCGGCCTGGGCGGCGAAGGGCCGCCGCTCAACCGCCCGCTGGCGCGGGCCGCGGACGATGCGGGCCTCTTCCGCATCATCCGGGACGGCATTCCCGAGACCGCCATGCCCGCCTTTCCCGCCCTGTCGGAGGAAAATACCTGGCGCGTCGCGACTTACGTCCGCAGCCTGAACGCGCTGGCGCCCACGCCGCTGACCGCCGCCGCCGATGTGAGGGCGGGCGAGGCGCTGTTCTTCGGCGAAGGCGGTTGCGCCGCCTGCCATGAAGTGAGCGGGCGTGGCGGCAGCCTGGCCTCCGACCTGTCGGCGGCGGGATTGAAGACCGCCGCCGAACTGCGCAACGCCCTGGCGCATGAGCCGCTGCCCATGCGCTTCGTCACTGTCGTGACGGCGCAGGGCGCGCGGATCGGCGGCTTCGTGCAGGCCGAGGATCTTTCCACCCTGCACCTGAGGCAGCGCGACGGCAGGCTGACGATGCTGAGCAAGTCGTCGTTGCGCGGCGTAAGCGACGCCGCCAATCCGCTTCCCATCGCGGCGCTGGACGAGAAACAGCGCGATGACATCGTCGCCTTCCTCTCGGCGCAGAAGGGGCGCGACCTGGCCGGGACCGCGAAATCCGCGCCCGAAGCGGTGCTGCCCTATGCCCGCATCGCCACGCCGGAGGCGCGCAACTGGGTGACACATCGCGGCACGCTGGACGGGAGCAATTTCTCTCTCCTTTCCGCCATCACCGCGGCCAATGTGGGCCAGCTCCAGGCGCGCTGGAGCGCCCGGCTGGGCGATGGCGCGAGCGCCGCCGCGCCGCTGGCGGTGGATGGCATGCTCTATGCGTCGGGCGCAGGCGGCCATGCCTATGCCTTCGATGCGCAAAGCGGCCTGCCGGTCTGGCGCTTCGCGCCGCCGGGCGATCCGGCGGTCCCTGGCGCACATCGCGGCGTGGCCTTGCTGGACGGGCGGCTGTTCCTGGGCAGCGGCGGCAAGCTGGTCGCGCTCGACGCTCATACCGGCCGGGCCCTGTGGGAACGGCAAACCGCTGCGGCGGCGGACGGCTATGCCATGACCGGCGCGCCGCTGGCGCTGCCCGGCCGCATCCTCACCGGCGTGGCGGGCGAAGGAACCAAGGCGCGCGGCTGGCTGGACGCTTATGATCCGGCGAGCGGAAGGCAGCTCTGGCGGATTTTCGCCACATCGCCTGAGGCGGCGGGCGGCATGACCGCCGCCCCCGGCGCTTATCCGGCGGGCGGCGGCCTGCTCTACTGGTCCACCACGCGCGCCACCGATGACGGCGCCGATGGCGACAGCATCCTGGCGGTGAACGCCGACAGGGGCACGGTGGCCTGGCGGCACAAGCTGGCGCCCGGCGCAGGCGGCGATGGCGTGGTGCTGGCCGACCAGACGGCGGGCGGCGCGCGGCAGGCGCTTCTGCTGCATCTGGGCCGCGACGGGCTTCTGACGGTGCTGGACCGCGCCAGCGGCAAACCGCTGCGCACCCATGCCCTCACCAAGGCGCGGGTGGAGAGCCCCGCGCTTTCCTTCGACCGCAGCAGTTTCGTGCTCTATGCCGGCCTGGGGACGGAAGCCGCGGCGGTGGATGCGCGCACCGGCCGGGTGCTGTGGCGCGCCGGGCTGGGCGCGCGCGTGGCGGGCGTGCTGGCGACGCGCGGCGGCGTGGTCTTCGCCGCGCTGGCGGACGGACAGCTCGTGGCGCTGGCGGCCGAGGGCGGCAAGCCGCTCTGGCGCTTCCGTGCCGGCGGCGCCATCGCGGCCGCCCCGGTGAGCTATGCCGCGGGCGGGCGGCAATTCATTGCCGTCACCGCCGGGAACATGGTCTATGCGTTCGCGCTGCCGGGTTAGAGCGTCAGACGGCCTGTAAGCCGGGTTCTGTACCGCTTGCGCGGTGATGACCATTCCTCTGGGATGCGTGTCGCCACGCACCTCACGCGACCGACCCGGACGGCGATGCGGAAAACATCACGTGCCGTCCCTATTTGGTCTTGCTCCCGGTGGGGCTTGCCGTGCCGCTCCTGTTGCCAGGCGCGCGGTGCGCTCTTACCGCACCATTTCAACCTTGCCTGCCCCGAAGGACATCGGCGGTATGATTTCTGTGGCGCTATCCCTGGGGTCGCCCCCGCCGGACGTTATCCGGCACCGTCTTTCCGTGGAGCCCGGACTTTCCTCGAACATCGCTGCCCGCGGTCATCCGGCCGTCTGACACCTTAGAACTTGTCATGGCCGGGCAGCGCGCGCAAGGAGCGCGACCCGGCTACCCAGAACGCGAAGGCGGCGAAATTCAGCCAACGGGCATCGCCGCCAGCAGCCCGGCCAGCAGACCGGCGCATTCGGAATCCCAGACGCCGTCGCAGCGGCTCTGGCGGAAATGGCGCTGGAAAGCCGTGATCACTTTTTCTTCCGGCGCGGCGGGATCATAGCCGAAGCGCGCCAGCGCCTCGGGGCCGGGGCCGCCGGAAAGCCGCTGCGGCCACAATCCGATGCCCGCCTTCGCCAATCTCGCCCAGGGGAAAAGCTCGCCGGGGTCTTCCTTCCGCGCGGGCGCGACATCGCTGTGACCCAGCACGCGCGGCGACGGAATCGGATGGCGCACCAGGATGGAATGGCAGAGCGGGATCAGGGCCGCGATCTGCTCTTCCGCGAAAGGCCGATAGCCGAATTCATGGCCGGGATTGACCAGCTCGATGCCGATGGAGCGGGCATTGATGTCGGAGGCGCCCGCCCAATAGGAAATGCCGGCATGCCAGGCGCGCCGCGTCTCGGGCACATGGGCATAGACGGTGCCGTCTTCGCCGATCGTGTAATGCGCCGACACTTTCGCGGCCGGGTCCGTCAGCCGCGCCAGCGCCGCTTCCGCATCCGCCATGCCGGTATAGTGCAGCACCAGCATGTCCACGGCGACGCCGCCGCGTTCGTCATGATTGGGCGAGGGCCGCGCGATCCGCTTCATGCCGCGTCCCTCACGAAAGCCCCCGCTCGGCCTTGATCTTCTCCCAGGCGGCGTTGATCGCCGCCAGCTTGTCGTTGGCCAGCTTCTCGAACTCGGGCGGCACGCCGCGCGCCATCAGGCTGTCGGGATGGTTCTCGCGCACCAGCCGCCGGTAGGTCTGCTTGATCTCCTCGTCGCTGTCGGTATAGGCGACGCCCAGGATCACGTAAGGGTCGGTCAGCTCCGGCGCGAAATGGCTGGCGCGGATGCGGCGATATTCGTTGGGCGCGAAGCCGAAGATATCCGCCACCCGTTCCAGGAAGGCGGCTTCGGCCGGATGCAGCACGCCGTCGGCCTTGGCGATCTCGAACAGGCCGTCCAGCACGTCTTCCAGAACGGCGGGATTGCCGGCGAAGACCCTGGCGATCTGCGCCGCATAGACCTCGTAGCCCGCCACATCCTGGCGCGCCAGGTTGAAGATGCGCCGCACCTGCGCCTCGTCCTCCGGCGCCAGGCCGAAGGTGCGGCGGAAAATGTCGAACTCGTGGTCGCTGAGGACGCCGTCGGCGCGCGCCATCTTGCCCGACAGCGCCACCAGGGCGATGGTGAAGACCAGGCCCGGATCGGCCTCGCGGTCGAAGATGAAATGCCCGGCCACGGCGCCGACGAGCGCGCCCAGCGGGCCGCCCACCAGAAAGCCCGCGCCCGCGCCGCCAACCTTGCCCCAGATCGACATGGGCCTAATCTAGTGGTTCCTGATCCGATTGCGAGCCCCGCCCAAAATCCTTTCGAGCGCCCGCGCGCTGAAGCAGGACGGTGGCGAAGAGGCCCGCCGCCAGCAACAGGCTGGCCGGCAGCCAGGGGCCGCTTCCATCCAGCACCGCGCCGCCCGCCGCGCCCACTTCCACCTGCGCCAGGGTCATGGGCAGCATGCCGGTGAAGGAGCCCAGCAGATAGTCGCGCCATTTCAGGTTGGTCATCGCCAGGAGCGTGTTGGCGAGGCTGTGCGGCACCGGCGTCAGCCGCAGGATCGCCACCGCGCGCCAGCCGCCCTCCTCGCAGCGCGCCACCAGGCGACCGATGCCCGGAGACGCGTCCAGAAGGCCGGTGGCCCCGAACCAGCGCACCAGCGCGAAACCCGCGGCGGCGCCGATCATCGCCCCGGTCAGCGCCCAGACCGCGCCCCAGAAGAAGCCGAACACCAGCCCGGCGGCGATGCCCAGCACCGTGCGCGGCACGAAGAGAAGGCTGGCGGCGATTTGCAGGCCGATGAACAGCAGCGGCGCCAGCGGATGGGCGGCGATGGCGTCGCGGATGGCGATCGGGTCCAGGATGCCGCGCCAGGCGGCCGCCAGCGCGATGCCCGCCGCCACCGCCAGAAGCGCGATCAGCCGGACACCCTTCACTAGGCGGCATCCACCGCGCGGGGATTGTAGTTCAAGAGGGGCGCCAGCCAGCGTTCGGCGGTCTCCATGTCCCAGCCCTTGCGGCGGGCATAATCTTCCACCTGGTCGCGCTCGATCTTGCCGACGCCGAAATAGCGGCTTTCGGGATGGGCGAAATAGAAGCCCGACACCGAGGAGCCCGGCCACATGGCATAGCTTTCGGTGAGCCTGATGCCCACCTTGTCCTTCGCGTCCAGCAGGCGGAACAGGGTGGCCTTCTCGCTATGCTCCGGCTGGGCGGGATAGCCCGGCGCGGGCCGGATGCCCTGATAGGCCTCGCCGATCAGCTCGTCATTGCTGAAATGCTCGTCCGCCGCATAGCCCCAGTAATCCTTGCGCACCTTCTCATGCATGCGCTCGGCAAAGGCTTCGGCCAGGCGGTCGGAGAGCGCCGACAGCAGGATGGCGGAATAATCGTCCTTGGCGGCGCGGAAGGCTTCCAGATGCTTTTCCTCACCGATGCCCGCCGTGACGGCGAAGGCGCCGATATAGTCCTCGGTGCCCACCGGCGCGATGAAGTCGGCCAGCGCCAGGTTGGGGCGGCCCTGCTCGCGCGCCATCTGCTGGCGCAGCGTGTGCAGCGTGGCGATGGGGAATTTGCGCGCCTTGTCGCCATAGACCAGGATATCGTCCACGCTCTGCGGGTCGCTGTTGGCGGGCCAGAAGCCGATCACGGCGCGGGCCTCCAGCCACTCCTCCTCGACGATTTTCTTCAGCATCGCCTGGGCGTCGCGGTAGAGATCGCTGGCGGCCTTGCCCACCTTGTCGTCGGTGAGGATGGCCGGGAACGGCCCCGCCAGTTCCCAGGTGCGGAAGAAGGGCGTCCAGTCGATATAGGTCGCCAGCTCCGCCAGATCATATGCCTTGAAGACGCGGGTGCCGAAGAATCTGGGCGCGGGCGCCACCTTCGAGAAATCGAGGCGGGCGCGATTGGCGCGCGCATCCGCCAGGGACAGGCGGCGGCCCTGCCCGCGCTGATTGGCATGGCCGGCGGCGATCTTCTCATATTCGGCGCGGATGCCGGCGATATATTGCGGCCCCGTCTCCTTCTGCAGGAGGTTCGAGGCGACGCCCACCGCGCGGCTGGCGTCCGTGACATAGACGGTCTGGCCGCGGGAATAGACCGGGTTGATCTTGACCGCCGTATGCACCTTCGAGGTCGTGGCGCCGCCGATCAGAAGCGGAATGTCGAAGCCCTGCCGCTCCATCTCGGCGGCGACGAACACCATCTCGTCCAGCGAGGGCGTGATCAGGCCCGACAGGCCGATCATGTCGGCCTTGTGCTCGCGCGCGGCGTCCAGGATCTTCTGCGGCGGCGTCATCACGCCCAGGTCGATCACCTCATAGCCGTTGCATTGCAGGACCACGCCGACAATGTTCTTGCCGATGTCGTGCACATCGCCCTTGACCGTGGCCATGATGATGCGGCCCGCGCTTTCGGAGGCGGCGGACTTGTCCTCTTCCATGAAGGGGAGGAGATAGGCCACCGCCTTCTTCATCACCCGGGCGGACTTCACCACCTGCGGCAGGAACATCTTGCCCGCGCCGAACAGGTCGCCCACCACATTCATGCCCGCCATCAGCGGGCCTTCGATCACATGCAGCGGCTTCTCGGCGGCCAGGCGCGCTTCCTCCGTATCCTCGACGATGAAGGCGTCAATGCCATGCACCATGGCATGGGTGATGCGCTCATTGACCGGCAGGCTGCGCCAGGCGGCATCCTCCACCGCGGCTTCGGCGGCGCCGCCCTTGTATTGCTGCGCCAGCTCCAGCAGCCGCTCGGTGGCGTCCGCGCGGCGGTTGAACAGCACATCCTCGATCCCCTCGCGCAGGGGCGTCGGAATGTCCTGATAGACGGTGAGCTGGCCCGCATTGACGATGCCCATGTCCATGCCCGCCTTGATGGCGTGGAACAGGAAGACGGAGTGCATCGCCTCGCGCACCTTCTCATTGCCGCGGAAGGAGAAGGAGAAATTGGAGACGCCGCCGCTGATATGGGCGTGCGGGTTCTCGCGGCGGATGATCTCGGCGGCCTCGATGAAGGCCTTGCCATATTCGTTATGCTCCTCCAGGCCGGTGGCCACCGCGAAGATGTTGGGGTCGAAGATGATGTCTTCGGGCGGGAAGCCCACCTTCTCGGTCAGGATGCGATAGGCGCGGCGGCAAATCTCGGTCTTGCGCTCTTTGGTGTCGGCCTGGCCCATCTCGTCGAAGGCCATCACCACCATAGCGGCGCCGAAGCGCAGCACTTCCTTCGCATGCTCGATGAAGGCCTCCTCGCCCTCCTTGAGGGAGAGGGAGTTGACGATGGCCTTGCCCTGGCAGCATTTGAGGCCCGCCTGGATCACGCTCCATTTGGAGCTGTCGATCATCAGCGGCACCTTGGAGATGTCGGGCTCGGAGGCGATCAGGTTGACGAAGCGGGCCATCGCCGCCTCGCTGTCGATCAGACCCTCGTCCATATTGAGGTCAATGACCTGGGCGCCGTTCTCCACCTGCTGGCGGGCGATCTCCAGCGCGCTTTCGTAATCGTTGGCGGCGATCAGCTTGCGGAACCTGGCGCTGCCGGTGATGTTGGTGCGCTCGCCGACATTGACGAAGTTGAGGTCGGGCGTGAGCGTGAACGGCTCCAGCCCCGACAGGCGCATATAGCGGGGCTTCTCCGGGATGGCGCGCGGCGGCACGTCGGCGATCGCCCGGCCGAAAGCGGCGATATGCTCGGGCTTGGTGCCGCAGCAGCCGCCCACGATATTGACCAGGCCGCTGCGCGCGAATTCCCCGATCATCTCGGCCATCTGCTCCGGCGTCTCGTCATAGCCGCCGAACTCATTGGGCAGGCCCGCATTGGGATGGGCCGAAACCAGCGTGTCGCAGGCCCCGGCCAGCTCGGCGATATAGGGCCGCAATTCCTTGGCGCCCAGGGCGCAGTTGAGGCCGATGGCGAAGGGATTGGCGTGGCGCACCGAATGCCAGAAGGCGGTGGGCGTCTGCCCGGTCAGGGTGCGGCCCGACAGGTCGGTGATGGTGCCGGAAATCCAGACCGGCAGGCGCAGGCCCATCTCCTCGAACACTTCCGCGATGGCGAAGATGGCGGCCTTGCAGTTCAAGGTATCGAACACCGTCTCGATCATCAGCACATCGGCGCCGCCCTTGATCAGGCCGCGCGCGCCCTCGCGATAGGTCTCGCGCAGCGCGTCGAATGTGATGTTGCGGAAGGCCGGATCGTTGACGTCGGGCGAGATGGAGGCGGTGCGGTTGGCCGGACCCAGCACGCCCGCCACCAGGCGCGGGCGCTCGGCGGTCGAATATTGGTCGCACAGCTCGCGCGCCAGCCGCGCCCCCGCCTCGTTCAGTTCGCCCACCAGATGACCCAGGCCGTAATCCTCCTGGCTGGTGAAGTTGGAGTTGAAGGTGTTGGTCTCGATGAAGTCCACCCCGGCTTCCAGATACTGGCGGCCGATGTCCCGGATCACCTCGGGCTTGGTGAGGGTGAGAAGGTCATTGTTGCCCTTGAGTTCGGACGGGTGGTTGCCGAAGCGCGCCCCGCGGAAATCCTCCTCGCCCAGCTTGAAGCCCTGGATCATCACGCCCCAGGAGCCGTCGAGCAGCAGAAGGCGCTTCTGCGCCTCCTGCTTCATCCAGGCGATGCGGGCGGAACGTTTCTCGTCCAAGGAATATGCCATCAGATGTCCTTCGGCCTCAGCCCCAGCAGGCGGGAGGCCGCATAGCTGAGATTGGCCTGGTTGAGCGTGTAGAAGTGGAACTGGTCGAAGCCCAGCGCGCGCAATTGCTGCACCTGGTCGGCCAGCACGGCGGCGGCGATGATACGGCGGCTTTCCACATCCTCGTCCAGCCCCTCATAGGCGCGCGCCAGCCAGCCGGGGATGGTGGCGCCCGCCTTGGCGGCCATGCGCTCGACGCCGCGGAAGTTCGTGGTGGGCATGATGCCGGGCACGATGGGGATGGTGATGCCCGCCTTCACCGCATCGTCGCGGAAGCGCGCGGTCGCCTCATTGTCGAAGCAGAACTGGCCCAGGGCGCGGACGGCGCCCGCCTCCATCTTGGCCTTGAGCAGCTCGATGTCATGGCCATGGCTGGGCGAATCCGGATGCCGCTCGGGATAGAAGGAGACGCTGACCTCGAAGGGCGCGATCTTGCGGATGCCCGCGATCAGCTCCGGCGTGGACTGGTAGCCCTCGGGATGGGCGCAGTAGGGCCCGCTCATGCCCGGCATGTCGCCGCGCAGCGCCACGATGTGCTGGATGCCCGCGTCCCAATAGCCCCGCACGATCTGGGCGATGTCGTCCCGGCTATGGCCGACGCAGGTCAGGTGCGCGGCGGGCTTGAGGCGCGTCTCCTCCACGATGCGCTTGACGGTGGCGTGGGTGCGCTCCCGCGTCGAGCCGCCCGCGCCATAGGTGACGGAGACGAAGCTGGGCGACAGCGGCTCCAGCCGCTTGATCGCCGCCCACAGGGCCGCTTCCGCTTCGTCGGTCTTGGGCGGCGAGAATTCGAAGGACACGGTGGGCGCGCCGCCGCTTGCGATCAGGTCTTTCAGGCTCATGCGGCCTCTTTGGCATTCTTGGCATTGCGTGTGGCCAGCCACACTTTGACGGTGAGCTTGCCGCCGCCCGCGCCCTCGGGCGGGGCGATGGTGTCGGTGGCAGCCAGCGTCAGCCCGGCGGCGGCGAGCCAGCCTTCCACCTCCTTGTCCGAGAAGCCCAGGCGGCGATGGGCATATTCCTCGCGCAGGAATTCGAGCTCATGCGGCGCGAAATCGGCGATCAAGAGATGTCCCCCTGCGCGCATCACCCGCGCCGCCTCGGTCACCGCCGCGCCGGGATCGTCGAGATAATGCAGCACCTGATGGAAGAGCACGGCGTCGAAGCCCGCTTCATTGTCGCGCGTGCCCGCATCGGAGAAAGGCAGGCGGTAGAGATCGCCCAGCCGCACCTGCGCCTGGGTGAGCTTCTGGCTCAACAGCTTGTCGCGGGCGATGGCCAGCATTTCGGGGCTGACATCGATGCCGATGGCGCGCTCGGCGCGGGGCGCGAGCAATTCCAGCATGCGGCCGGTGCCGGTGCCGATGTCGAGCAGGCTGCCGATCTTCGGCGGCAGGCGGGTGAGGATCGCCGCCTCCACATCCTTCTCCGGCGCGTGATGGCTGCGGATGCGCGCCCACTCGGCGGCATTGGCCTTGAAATAGGCGGCGGCGCGGGCGGCGCGTTGGGCGCGCACATGCTGAAGCCGCGCCAGGTCGGCGGGATAGCCGCCCGAAAGCTCCGCCAGGGTACGCCCCAGGCTGGCGCCCATGCCCCGCCCGGCGGCGCGGTAGAAGACCCAGCTTCCTTCCTTGAAGCGTTCCAGCAGCCCCGCCTCGCCCAGCAGCTTGAGATGGCGGGAAACCCGCGGCTGGGACTGGCCGACAATCTCGATCAGCTCGCTCACGGTCAGTTCGGCTTCGCGCAGCAGCAGCAAGAGGCGCAGCCGGGTGGGATCGCCCGCCGCGCGCAGCATGGCCACCAGCCGGTCCACCGCACCCTCCTGAAACATATAAACATATCTTTATATGCCTGGAAAACCGCCCGCCGCAAGGGGGTTTATCCCCGTTTCGGGCTGGATTTTGCAGCGCGAAAACGGCAAAACCACCGCCATTCTCAGGGGATCGGGTTCGGCGATGCGCGGCCTCAGGGCGCTTCTGTTGGGGCTTTGCGGCCTGGCGGTGACCGGCTGCGCCAGCGCGCCCTCGCCCGAGGCGCTGGCGGCCAACGACCCTTATGAATCCGCCAACCGTGACATGCTGGTGGTGAACCAGCATCTGGACCAGATCTTCTTCATTCCCACGGTGAGGCGCTATCTCTCCCTGCCGCAAAGCGTGCGCACGGGTGTGAGCAACTTCCTGCGCAACCTGGCGTCGCCCACCATCTTCGTGAACGACGTGCTGCAGGGCGAGACCGGCCGCGCCGGCACGACGCTGGCGCGCTTCGTGCTCAATTCCGGCCCCGGGCTGGGCGGCCTCTTCGATCCGGCCACGCGCCTGGGCCTGCCCTATCATGGCGAGGATTTCGGCCAGACCCTGGCAGTGTGGGGCATGGGCGAAGGACCCTTCCTGATGCTGCCGCTGCTGGGCCCCAGCAACCCGCGCGACACGCTGGGCCTGGCCGCCGACACCTTCGCGCTCGACCCCACCAACCATATCCATTTCAAGCATCATTTCTGGTGGGCGGCCGGGCGGCAGTATCTGAGGGTACTGGACCTCAGGTCCCAGACCTTCGAAACCCTGCAGGGGATCGAGCGCAGCTCGGTGGATTATTATGCCTCCCTGCGGAACCTTTACCGGCAGGCGCGCGATAACGAGATACGCAACGGCGCGCCCGCCCCGGCGGCCGATCTGCCGGATTTCTGAGGACATTCCCGGAACTTTCCGGCCTTGAACTTGCCACCTAGACCCGCGATGCTCCGGGTCAACATTCCCACGAGACCCGACCGATGCTGACGCCCTTCCTTCCGGCCCGCCGCGCCATCCTGGCGGCCCTGCTCGCCACGCCTCTTCTGACCGCGCCCGCGCTGGCGCAGAATCCGGCGGAAAGCTTCGTCTCGCAGAATATCCAGCGCGGCCTGGCGCTTCTGAACGACAAGTCGCTGGCCCCCGCCCAGAAGCGCGACCAGTTCGAGAAGTTCCTGCTCGGCCTGACCGACATCAAGCGCATCGCCGACTTCACCCTGGGCCAGTATCGCCGCAGCGCCCCGCCCGCCGATGTGGCGGCCTTCGAGGCCGCGTTCCAGAATTACGCCGTGGCGGTGTACCAGTTCTATTTCTCGAAATATTCCGGCCAGACGCTGAAGGTCACCGGCTCGACCCAGCGCGCGCCCACCGACTATATCGTCTCGACCCAGTTGATCGACCCGGCCAAGGGCAGCCAGCCGCCGCTGGAGGTGAGCTTCCGCGTGCGCACCGACGGGCCGCGCCCGGTGGTGACGGACGTGTCGGTGGAAGGGGTGTGGCTGTCGCTGCAGCAGCGCGACCAGTTCGTGGCCTTCCTGGGCCAGAACAACGGCAATGTGAAGCTGCTGATTTCGCACCTCAGCGAGCTGGCCAAGCAGTTCAGGTCGTAGATCAAAAGTCCAACTTATAGTCCCGGCGCGAGGATTTTTGCGGCGTGGGCAGGAGCGTCGCGCGCAGCGTGCTTCAGCACGTGAGCACGCGCGACGAACCCACGACGCAAAAAGACCGCGCCCTTAGGCCCGCGCGAAGCGCTTGTACTTGATGCGGTGCGGCTGGTCGGCGGCCACGCCCAGGCGGCGCTTCTTGTCAGCCTCATAGTCCTGGAAATTGCCCTCGAACCATTCGACATGGCTGTCGCCCTCGAAGGCCAGGATGTGGGTGGCGATGCGGTCCAGGAACCAGCGGTCATGGCTGATGATCATGGCGCAGCCCGCGAACTCCTCCAGCGCCGTCTCCAGCGCGCGCAGCGTGTCCACGTCCAGATCGTTGGTGGGTTCGTCGAGCAGCAGCAGGTTGGCGCCCGATTTGAGCATCTTGGCCAGGTGGACGCGGTTGCGCTCGCCGCCCGACAACTGCCCCACCTTCTTCTGCTGGTCGCCGCCCTTGAAGGCGAAGGCGCCGACATAGGCGCGCGAATTGATCCGGGTCTTGCCGAACTCGATGATGTCGGTGCCGCCGGAAATCTCCTCCCACACCGTCTTGTTGGGATCGAGCGTGTCGCGGCTCTGGTCCACATAGCCCATCTGCACCGTCTCGCCGATCCGAAGCGTGCCGGCATCGGGCTTTTCCTGGCCGGTGAGCATGCGGAAGAGCGTGGTCTTGCCCGCGCCGTTGGGGCCGATGACGCCGACAATGCCGCCGGGCGGCAGCTTGAAGCTGACATTCTCATAGAGCAGCCGGTCGCCATAGGCCTTGGCCAGATTCTCCGCCTCGACCACCACGCCGCCCAGCCGCTCGGCCACCGGGATCATGATGGTGGCGGTGGTGCCGCGCTGCTCCTGGCTCCTGGCCACCAGCTCGTCATAGCGGTTGATGCGCGCCTGGCTCTTGGCGTGGCGCGCCTTGGGGCTCTGCTGGATCCATTCGCGCTCGCGCGCGATGGTGCGCTGCTGCGCCGCTTCCTCGGCGGCTTCCTGGCGCAGACGCTTTTCCTGCACCTCCAGGAAGCTGGAATAATTGCCCTCATGCGGGATGCCCTTGCCGCGGTCCAGCTCCAGGATCCAGCCGGTGACATTGTCGAGGAAATAGCGGTCGTGGGTCACCAGGATGACGCAGCCCTTGTATTCCTTCAGCGTCTGCTCCAGCCAGGCGACGGATTCGGCGTCCAGATGGTTGGTGGGCTCGTCGAGCAGCAGGATGTCGGGCGCATCCAGCAGCAGCTTGCACAGCGCCACGCGGCGCTTCTCGCCGCCCGAGAGCGTCTCCACCGCCGCCTCGCCGTCCGGGCAGCGCAGCGCGTCCATCGCCTGGTCCACCTGGCTGTCCAGGTCCCAGAGCCCTTGCGCCTCGATCTCGTCCTGCAGCTTCGCCATCTCGTCGGCGGTCTCGTCGGAATAATTGGCCGCGATCTCGTTGAAGCGGTCCACCAGCGCCTTCTTCTTGGCAACGCCTTCCATCACATTGTCGCGGACAGTCTTGGTGGGATCGAGCTGCGGTTCCTGCGGCAGGTAGCCGGTGCGCACGCCCTCGGCCGCCCAGGCTTCGCCGGTATAGTCCTTGTCCAGCCCCGCCATGATGCGCATCAGCGTGGACTTGCCCGCGCCATTGACGCCGACAATGCCGATCTTGGCGCCGGGATAGAAACTGAGCCAGATGCCTTTGAGGACCTGCTTGCCGCCCGGATAGGTCTTGGACAGGTCCTTCATGTAATAGACGAATTGCGGGCCGGCCATGGCGATTTCCTTGCGCTGAACGACGGGGGTTTTAGCGGGCGTGGCTGCCCCTCGCTACTGGATTCTCAGAAGCGCGATTTCGGGACGCGTGTAAAGCCGCGCGGGCCAGTCCTGCCGGCGGATCGCCGGCGCGATGAAGAGCGGCTTGCCGCCCGCCTGCCGCAAGCCCGCCTCCGCGCCGTGTCCGGCGACGGCCAGATCGCAGGCCAGGCCTTCCAGCGCGGCGGCGTCATGCGCCAGGCAGAGCGTGGTGCCATCGGGAAGGCCGGACAGCGCGCGGCCCTCGCCCGCGCTCAGGCCCGCCAGCAGCAGCGGGCCGCGCCGCGTGCCGATGACGATATGGAAATTGCGCAGCACGAAGATGCCCGCGCGCTCCAGCGCCCTGCCCATCTCGCCATCGTCCGCGCCCAGCACGGCGAAGACGCCCATCGGCGCCTCCAGCCGCGCCAGATGCGCGGCGATCGCCTCCGGCGCTATGCCGCCGGCATAGCCGCCCGCCAGCAGCACGAGATCGGGATCGGCGGTGTTGGCCTCCCGCACGATCGCCTGGAGCTTGGCGTCGTCCACGAAGGCCGCTCCGGCGTCCAGCTTGCCGATCACCGCCACGCGGGTCCCCTTCAGGGGCGCGGGCGCGGTCACGGCATAGTCCTTCACGCGCAGACTGTCGGGCACGGCCCAGAAGGCGGCACCGAGCAGCAGCAGGACGGCCGCGGCCGCGAAGGACGGAAGAAGGCGTTTCAGAACTTGATCTTCGCGCGCGACAGCACCGAGACGGCGGTGGCGCCGTTCTGGCCCTGCGCGTTGAGCTGGTAGCCGGCATTGGCCTGCAGGGCCAGCCGCCCGCCGAAGAAGCTGGTGACATAGCCCAGTTGCAGGTCGGTCTCCGGCGCGGCGTCGCGCGCCGGGGTCAGCATCATGGGCGGCAGGTCGCCCGCGGCGCCGAAGGCCGCGAAGCTGCCGATCATGCCGGGGGCGGGGCGGCTGAGCGAGAAGCCCACCGCGTCATCGCCGAACACGCCATGCTTGGCGACGGTGATGGAATAGGCCTGGGATTCGAAGCTGCCGCTGAAGCCGCTGCGCTGGTTGAGCTGGGTGAAGCCCTGCGCGAAATGGGTGGTGGTGACCCAGTCATTGCCCAGGTTGAAGCGCGCCGTCATCTCCAGCCCGTTGGTATTGGCCTGCTCGCCCAGGGGCGATGCGGGCCCATAGGCTATGGGCGTGTTGCGGCGGAAGGAGGAAATGGCGTTGACGCCCAGGCTCACCCATTCGGCGGGATTCCAGGAGAGGCCCGCCAGCACCGAGCTGACCGAGCTGCGGTCCTGCGCGAAGGGAAGGCCCGTGGCCGCGGCGGCGTCGAAGGTCACATTGTCGAGACGGCTGTTCCAGGCGCTGACGCCGAACCGCATCTGGAAGGCGGAGATGGGTGCATAGGTGATGCCGGCATAGCGGCCGCCATCGGCCAGCGACAGGAAGGAGCTGCCGCCGCTGAGGAGCGGGGCGGGCGCGCCGTCGAAGGCGGTGAAGCGCGTGGAAAGATCGAGGCGATAGCCGCTGTCGAGCGCCAGGGTGGGCGACAGCGCCCGGCTGGCGGCGAAGGCGCCGGGCAGGACCAGAGGACCGCTGTCGCGCGTGGCCGACGCCAGGCCGGGCAGGCTGGCCAATTCGCTGGCGGTGAGCTGGCGCGGCGCGCCGAAAGAGGTCACGCTGCTGTTGCTGACGGTGGGCGCGGCAAGACCCGGCCCGGCCGCGAATGCGGCAAGGATCGCGCTGGCGGCAAGGGCGCGCGCAACGACCGGCATGGACTCAAAACCCTGACTTCGACTGGGAAAGAACCTAGCAGAGGCAGGGGTTCCGGCCAAGAAATGCTTGGCTTTTTCCTGCGGCTTTCGGGCCACAGACTCCCCCTCGCGCCCGTCAGGATGACTGAAAGGTGAAGGGGCGTTGAAATATTATTGCGCCATCAGGGCAGCGTCATGTTCCAGGAGCAGGTGAGGCCCTCCGGGGCCAGCTTGAGGTCCACGGTGCCGCCGATCTCGCGCGCCAGGCCCTGCTCGACCAGGCGCAGGCCGAAGCCGCGCGGGCCGGGGGCGGTGACGGGCGGGCCGCCGCGCTCGCACCAGATGAGATTGAGCCCCTTGCCGTCGGGCGCCAGCGCCCAGCGCACCTCCACCTGTCCGTCCGGGTTGGAGAACGCGCCATAGCGCGCCGCATTGGTGGCCAGCTCATGGAAGGCCATGCCCAGCGCCAGCGCCCGCTTGGGCGAGAGGTGCACGGGCGGGCCGCCCACCACGAAGCGCGCGCGCCCCTCCTCGCGATAGAGCCGGAGCGCCCGGCGCACCACGCCTTCCAGCGACGCGCCTTCCCAATTGCCCAGGGTGAGCAGGTCATGCTGGCTGGAGAGGGCGAAGAGCCGCGCGATGAAGGTGTCGCGCGCCGTGGCGTCCACGCCCTTGAGGGTCTGCATGGCGATGGCCTGCACCGTCGCCAGCGTGTTGCGCACCCGGTGATTGAGTTCGTCGAGCAGCAGGTTCTGCTGCCGCTCGATGCGGCGGCGATGCGCCACCTCCTGCGCCAGCATGTCGGCGGACTTGGCGCGCCCGCGCTCCAGCGCCATCGCCTCCACCGCCACCAGCGCCAGGGCCACGCGCCGGGCGATCTCCTCTGCGAAGCGCGCAAAGCCCTGGTCACGCGGATGGGGCGCGGCCAGGCCCAGCACCAGCACGCCGCGCGCGGCGCTGCCCGGTTCGGCCACCAGCGGCAGCAGCACCGCCTCGGCGGGCGGCTCGCGCCAGGGTCCGGCGGACAAGTCGGCGAACAATTCGTCCAGCGGCCCCACCCTGCGCATCGCGCCGGTGCGCACCACGTCGGCCACCGGCCACAGATGCGGCGCATCCGCCGCGATCCGCTCGGGCGCCAGGGCATGGCCGCGCGGGATGTTGCCCGCGCCGGAAAGGAGCGCGCGCGCGCCGTCGGCGCTGAGGCTGTAGAAGGCGGCGAAGACGATGCCGGGATGGGCCGCCAGACTCGCCGCCGCCGTGCCGTATACCGCGTCGGCGCTGGCCGCGCCTTGCAGGCTCGTCACCAGGTCATAGAGCAGCGCCAGGCGGCGCGCATCGCCGCCGGCATTGTCCGATGGAGATGGCTGGAGCGATGAAGAGACTGACTGCACGGCGGGGACGCCCGAAGAACCTCGTTACCCCCTTATCAATCGTAACGGCCCGTTCCTGCCAGGGTTCCGGCAACCGCGGCTCCACCCCGATAAGCCCCTGATACAACGGCGGTTCGCAATTCCGGCGGCCATGAAGGAACTTTCATGGGCCCATCGGCTTTCCTGATCTGGCGGGGGGCGCGTAGCGTGCGCACGCTGGCTGTCCGGAGGGTATGCCGAGATGAAGTGGATTGACGAGCCTCTCCTGCGCGCGCCGGACGCGGCGGCGCCGCCAGAGCGGGAGGCCGCGCCCGATCTGCGCCGCGTCGGCGCCCATCCGGATTTCTGGTATCCGCTGGCCTGGTCGGACGATGTGCGCGCGGGGAAGGTGATACCTTGCGACTTCGCGGGCCAGCCCATCGCGCTGTGGCGCGGCAAGGGTGGCAAGGTCTTCGCGCTGGAGGACCGCTGCGCCCATCGCCAGGTGCCGCTCTCCCGCGGCGCCGTGGAAGGCGAGACGCTGCGCTGCGGCTATCACGGCTGGAGCTATGACTGCGCCGGGTCCTGCGTGGACGTGCCCTATCTGGGCAGGAGCCGCCTGCCCAACGGCGTGAGATCATACCCGGTGCTGGAGCGCGACGGGCTGATCTTCGTCTTTCCCGGCGATCCCGCGCGGGCGGCGGGGCGCGCGCCCGCCGCGCTGGGCCGGGTGGCAGACCGGCGCTATCGCACGCGCCGCCTGAAGCGCGAGGTCGGCTGCCATTACAGCTTCATGCACGAGAACCTGTTCGACATGAACCACCAGTTCCTGCACCGCAAGCAGATGGGGCTGATCAAGGCGACATGCCTGGGCCGGCGCGCGGGCGCGGACTGGTGCGAAGTGGACTACACCTTCGGCCGCACGGGCGGCAGCCAGTCGCTGGGCGAGGCCGCCATCCTGGGCGCGATCCGCCCCGGCGCCAACACCAAGGCGCGCGACCTGATGACCATCCGCACGGAATATCCCTATCAGACCCTGCAGGTCTGGGTGGGCGGCGGCGAGCCGGTGCTCAGCGTCTGGCTCTGCTACACGCCCGCGGGCAAGGCGCAGCGGCGCAACCGCACCTTCGGCTTCCTGTCGGTGAAGAAAGCGAAGATTCCGCTGATCACCGCCATCGCCTGGCCCTTCATCGCCTGGTTCACCGAGAATATCTTCCGCGAGGACAAGGAGATCGTGGAGCTGGAACAGGCCGCCTGGGACGAGGCCGGACGCGACCGCAACAACGAGGTCTTCCCCGCCCTGCTCGATCTGCGGGACGTGCTGCGCCGCTGCGGCGTGCCGCCCGGCTAGCGTCCGGCGGGTTTATAGTCCTGCCAGACATACTCCATCGCCGCCGCCAGCGTCTGGTCCAGCACGCGCGGATCGACATGGCGGCCTTCCTTGGAGAAGACATAGCGATAATTGTAGCCCCTGGCCTTGAGCGCGGCGGCGGTGCGGTTGGCCGCCATCACCCAATTGTGCCAGGTTTCTTCCGGGTCCTGGTAGCGGTTGTCGAACTCGCCGGTCTGCATCCAGATGCGGATGGGCTTCTTGGGCGTATTGGGGATCAGCGTGGCGTGATATTCCCAGGCGCCGCGCGGCGTCTCAGAGTCCACCGGCGACTGCTGGTTCACGAAGGTGGGCGAATAGAGGATGGTGCGGCGATAACGTTCGGGGTGGTACCAGGCCATGGAAAAGGCCGCCGCTGCGCCGGAGGAGCCGCCGAAGGTAGCGCGTCCCTCCGGGTCCTTGGTGAAGACCACGCCCAGCTCGCGGGTGACGAAGGGCAGCACCTCGGTCTCGACGAAGTCGCTATACCGGCCCGACATGGTGTCATACTCATAGCCGCGCTGGCTGCCCTGCGCATCCTCGGTGGTGTTCTGGCCTTGCGGGACATTGCCGGGCGAGATCGCCACCATCGCCATGGGCGGAATCTTCTTCTCGGCGATCAGATTGTCGAGCACGCGATGGAAGCGGTCCTGATGGCCGCGGCCATCCTGCACCACGATGAAGGGCAAGGGCGTGCCCTTCTTGTAGCCGCCGGGGATATAGACCCAGATGTGGCGCGGCTCGTAGGGCCAGTCCACCCACTGCACATCGCCCGGCACGGCATTGCCGCGCCCGCCCGGCGCGCGCGCCGGATCGGCGACATAGCCCGGCTTGCGCTTGCGGCCGGGATAGATCTTGCTGTCCTTGGCATACATCACCAGCTCATGCTTGGTGCCGGTGGCATTGGCATGGATCAGGGTGGATTCGCGCGCCGGGCGGTATTCCGGCCCGATCACATAATCGCCGTCGGAGAGATTGTCGGTGCCGCCCACCGGAAATTCGAAGGGCGGCGGGGGCGGCGGCGCGCCTCGGCCGGGGCCCGGCGGCGGGGCCGCGGCGGGCGCCTGCGGCGCGGGGGCCGGGACCTGCGCGATGGCGATGGTGAAAGCGCCCAGAACGGCCAGCGACAGCGCGGCGATGCGGATTTTCATGACATATCCCCCTGACGGCCCCTTTGCGGGCACTTTGGCCAGCATAGCAAAAAGTCGCGGCTGACAACGATTAACTTCCGTCGTAGGACTCCCTCCCAGCCGAACGCGCCGGGCTTCTCTTCGGCGCTGCAACATAAAGAGGGACCGTTCCGTGTCGTCCAACGCTTCGAAGATTCTTGTCGCCCAGGGCGGCGGCCCCACCGCCGTGATCAACCAGTCCCTGGCAGGCGTAGTGCTGGAGGCGCGCAAATTCGCGCAGGTGGAGCGGGTCTATGGCGCCTTCCATGGCGTGCGCGGCATCGTCAACGAGGACTTCGCGGACCTGACGCGGGAAACGGCGGCCAATCTGGAGCGGGTGGCGGTGACGCCCTCGGCGGCGCTGGGCTCGACCCGCGACAAGCCCGACCTGAAATATTGCCAGGAAATCTTCAAGAGCGTGCGGGCGCACGGCATCGGCAGCTTCTTCTATATCGGCGGCAATGACAGTTCCGACACGGTGCGCTTCCTCCGAGACGATGCGCACCGTGTCGGAGGAAGCGCAGAAGGCCAATTATCCCCTGCGCTGCATCCACATCCCCAAGACCATCGACAACGAC
>Ga0180217_1000967_pt1 | contig 35803 bp, 23 predicted proteins | sample eDN3rd37CBELigOP_FD_128521 | JGI IMG/M metagenome (GOLD analysis project Ga0180217, IMG submission 128521) | Enriched Organic Plus compost microbial communities from Emeryville, California, USA - eDNA 3rd pass 37_C BE-Lig OP (version 2) (version 2) ... | reverse complement strand
GTGGGTGGGTGGGTGGGTGGGTCTTCTCGAAAGACGGCTCGTCGTGAAACTGGGGGGCAGGTTTCCACTGACTGAACTATTTCCGAAATTCGAAGATATTTTCGGGAGAATCAAGACGCCAAGGGGATTAAAAACGCGGTTCAAATCATACCTAGATGCCGGTATCGACGAGGGAGTATGCGTGCATTGTGTCACCGATGCATCCTTGTGTGCTGGGTTACCTGAGATCCCTCCTCGACGCTCACCTATGCGCAGTGATGAAGAGTATTATCGGAATTCGGATTTGTCGGAATCAAGATTTCGATTATTGGCAACGTGCTCATACATCATGACATGGCATTGAAATTAAGTGTCTAGTAAAACGATGAGCACGCGTGTAGCTATCCGTCCCTCCCTGAAACACTCGCGGGATCTCCCTGGAAGACCTCAGATCTGTCTCCAACACCCAACGACAATTCCAATCACGCGGCAAGTGCGTCATTGATCACACAAGGGTGTCTGTATGAGCACTCGCGACCCAGTTCACGGCCAAGTGTGGTGTTTAAGCATTATGATGGAATGTGGTCTATTGCCGCTCACATGGTCCCTCGGCACCCTCTCATCGTCTGTAGAGCACCACCTATTCCCTAGCTGCTCAAAGCACTGATCGTCACCGTTGCCGCCGTCATGACTTCGACTTCGAGTGTTGGATCCTCCCAGCGTGTTGCCTCCCCGAAGTACGAGCCTTTAGCAGGCATAATTCCTAGGGCCGATCTGCCACAAACGTCCACCCAAATCCCTCATTTCACTCATGTGGACTTATACACGGATGGGCGCAAACGCAATCGTGTGGGTGTAACCTCGTCTCACTCACAGCCGTAGCTCATGCGTTCATACTGTCCCTTCTCGTAAGCTTCATTTGTGTGTCATTGTTTCTCGCTTGGTATACTGTGAGCGTTTACGGTCCCCAATCATATGAAGAATTCCAGGTTAATGCCTTCGGAACGATCAACGGCCGTAGTACCCAAAGATCTGCGGACACAGCTTCTGGAGTCGTCGCCGGTTTGGTAATTTTCCTCATAATTCAGGTGATGGGTATATTTGCTATGCTGGCATGTTTATGTGTTCGGCTATTTGCTCGAGTCCATCCAGACCCTGCGCATCCACCCTCGACTGATACCTCGCCTAGCCAAGCACTCGACATATGGTTCGCCGAGCGGATGCCCATAGTAGCGTCGTTGCTGCAGTTTATTTTCTCGTGTGCTTTCATTGCTATGGTTGAGACCCAGGTTAAGAACAAAGTTTACATTCCCCTTGATCCGGGTGATCGGCGTGAAGACGAAGCGACGACAGGACAAAAGATGTGGATTGCTGTCTGCTCTCTGAGCGTCTTACTCGTTGCGATCGAAGTACTGTACCTAGTGAAGAGAAAGAAGGCACTGGCGACACCTGAAGCACCAGCACGTATATCGTTGGGGGTGAATCGATATGGCTCAATGACACCAGTCCTGATCGCGGAATCAAAGTACGCCACGCATTACGGTTCGACGGATTAGTGATATTGGCAGCCATCTGAAGCCTCGAAGTAATCCCTTCGATGGACCTCTGGCCACAAAGCCCGTGAGTGCTCGATAACTACGCTTTTGCCACCGTGTATGGAGCGTCGAAGAGCGTTGCAACTACACCCAACCATGAGCAACTTGGTGGAGGTCCATGTGCATTGTCCACATCTATCGCTGGGATTCAGGGTACCGGCTCAACTGCGGACACAGAACTTGGAGGTTCTCGCCGGAGAAGACCTGCATCACGTGCAGAGAAAGCCAAGAGCATCAGCAAGGCCCGGCTGAAACAGAAGAGCACATTTTCTTTGGCTGCAAAGCCTATGATTCGATTCGCGCGGTGCTTGGGCTACTAGGAGTGTTCCTGCTTCTCCATTGGTCTTGATGCATGAGACCGCGACGTTCTTGGCTCCTACTTACAGACTACGACGAGTGGCTGTAATGCGGGCCATCAACGATCACTAGTCACGCATCTGGAAGACAGAGGACATGCCAAAAAAGCCAAAGCGCATTTGAAAACGCGATGAGGGTCGCCCTGAAAGACAGGCCATACTTTGTTGTTTGAGTGTGGATGCTTTTGTCGGTGATGGAGTTGGTTGAAGAAGGCTTGGGGAGTTTGTCAAAATTCAATGTATCTGTAGCATTGATGACTTGCTTACTTCCGGCTTGAGACCATGAAAGGGTCAATTCGGCTTCTTCTCCTTTACTGATGCGCGTTCAGACGACAATAAAGAGAATACTAATGGCTCACCCAGCCTCCTTCCACAGACTAGAATTTGTTTAGAAAGGCCAGTCCGATTTGAATGATGTCTTTTGCGTTAGTGACGCTTTCCCTAGATACACGTGACGCAGCATACTGGCTGTATGGCCTCGCCACCCTACAAAGGATGTTTCCACATCTACTCATGTAACCCAGCTGAAGTGTGCGCCCATGACTCAGTGGTTACCCTGGCATCGCATGGACTGGACGCCCGTCCTTTTTGACACCCCGTACCTCGCACTTGATTCGAGAAAAATGTCACCTAGGATTGGATTGCTTGAGTGAATCTTGGGCAAGTGTGGGTGTTTTCGCAGAGAGACATCACTGCTGGGGCCTGACACATATTGTAATCGTTGGCACTATGGGTAGTCATCGACTCCATAGTGTCAACCTCGGTGGCACCCTCAGTGAACAACTCAGATCACCGCTGAAATCTGTCTCCAAAGAAATTCAGATCTCGAGCTACGAGGATCTTGCCACTATCGTTTTGTTTCAGCATGAGTGTCCGTTGCAGCCTGCACAACTGGTCACGGTCTGGGTTGCGAGGATCATTAAGTGCCATCTCGCACAGTCTCATGGAAGATCGTACTCGTGTCTCTAGTCAAAAACAAATCCTTAGTTCGCCTCCGCCCTACCTGTCCATGCATACTATAGCTTTCATTGGCGTTGCTACCATGTCAGGTGAAGGCGATCCAGCAAGCGACGGGCTGCATGGTACGTCGCACTTCAGGACGTGTCCAGCATGGGCAAGCCTCGATCCCCCATTCAGTCCCCTGACTTCGACCCTGAACAGTTAAAGGAGTACATAGGACGCAAGAACCGGATTGGTTGCAACCTCGTATCAATTGTCTCTGCGCTTCAGCTGCTCTTCATTGTTGTGTCTGTAGGCATGGCGTGCCTATCCTTTACTATGCTCTGGTATCGCGTGTATGTCACTGGCACAGACCTAAATTTTATTTACTACTTCTATGCATTCTACGAGGAGGGAAAGGAACTAAAGCCCTGGAATTTTGTAGGGCTCGAAGCCGCCATGGCTGGCTTGCTAATTTGCGTGATCATCCAATTTCTCTCCATCGTAATGATGATAGCATCGATGTGCATCCGTCTATTTGCTCGAATCCAACCAGATCCTGTGCACCAGCTGTTGGTAGGTCGTAACGGGCCACCCAGATTCCATGAGCAAAACAAATGGTGCGCCAATTGGGGCGTGCTTGTTGCCTCATCGCTGAACCTGATCTTCTCATGTGCTTTCATTGGCGTTTATGAGACACAGGTGCTGGATGGATATGAATTCTACGGACTATGGGATGACGCTCGACGTAAAAGCGTCCCAGCTGAAGGTAGAAAGTTTTGGAGTGGTGTTTGCGCCGCCAACGCAATCCTTGTCATCATTGAGATCATTCACGTTTTACTGAGAAGACGCAAGAATCATATGGCCCCTACTCTGACAAATGCAGGGACCCCACAAGTTGATCCAGTTCTACGGGTAGCGAGGTCCGAGGAAGAAATGAAGCAATACTGGCAATACTGTCAGATGCAACAGCAGTATGCGCACCAACCCCAGGTTATGCAACACTATCCCTCTCAGCCGGCGTTTGTTCAACCAATCCGGTGACGGATGGACGACCATTCTGAGCTTACTTCTTGCACTCCGTCTCTTACTAGTTATTACGGTGATATCAACAATCCGCTCTATCTTGATTTTAATCCCTATACATCCGAGGAGACACTCCATGCATGTTTCGTGACCCTTCGCTGCCAAATGCCCTATTAACCTTACTACCGTCCCAACAAACCCTGGAACAAAAGCTTGCCAACTGATTCTGTTTTGTCCTCCAAGTCCATCCAAGTGGTCTCTCTTTGAATAAACCTTGCGATAGTTGCCCCTACCTCCCCCCTACTTTCAATGCTTACATGTGTTCGCCTCTTGAACCGGGTGCAGCAAGCGATCAGACCAGCTGGCCACACTTTTAGCCTGATCCGGATAAATTGGGCTCGAGGAGCTTCTACTACGAGTGGCTTTTGGTGTCGTGAACCTCGCTGTCCATCCGCGCACGTCGTGTAGTAGCGCTTCAAACCGACGACCAGGGTGTTGATGCTTCGTATTCAACCCCAAGATCGCGTGTGCACGATATGCACTGTGAGTTACGGACGTAAATCCGAGACATGAGCCATGTTTGCTCAGGTTCGAGTGAGTGTAAAGTGTCATCGGCACGTGTCCCCACGGGTGTTTGGAGTGCAAACGTGTAGAAAGCTTCCTTCAAGTGTTCCAATCTATAATGAATTGTGCAGACAAAGAACCAAGTCCTGCAACGCGGGGATCTTGACTGATTCCCTCACTTGGATGAGGTAGGGAGTGCCTCATTACCTGGTCTTGGCCCTGTCGTACAGGTCGCTCCCAAGACCCGTGGCCTACGTCGTAGTGACCCAAGTGCAGATGCATCACGGCTGACAGTTTGGCCTCCCAACTTTCCCGTACTCGTACGCTGTGACAACCCATCTTTAGATTTCAGTGTTGATCAGCCAACGGAAGCCAGGTCGAATCTCCGATAATTAGCTAGGACACGCGAGACACTTAAGTTCCCACGCATGGAATCCTATAATCCCCCACAGAGTATTGTGGGGTACCCAGCCCTGCAACCACAGCAGCAGGGACAGCAAGTGCAGCACCTACCGCACCCACAGCCGGGACAACCAGTACAATCAGTACAACCGGTCTACCACGTACAGCAATTTCAGACGTATCCCCAGAACGTACTTCAGACACAACCTCATATCGTACAGCCCGGACAGCCTCTGCAACCCTTGCAGCAACCACAGGTTCTAACAACTTCAGAAGGAAACTATGCTCTCTATCAACCGCCAGCTCCACCCTTACCGCCCATGCATGCTATTCCGCCATCTATGCAAATGCTTCCACCACCTCATCACCCACCACCACACTACGAAAGCCCAATGCAATCGGTGCCTTTCACCCGTCTCGATGGTCCGCCCGCAATCAATCATCACTCTCCACCGCAGCAGGCATCTCAGGGCCGCCAATCGAACCATCAGACGATCCCGGTGTTCCAGCTCCTTCTCTTAATTGCAAGTGGTGCAACGCTTGTGATATCTTTGGCCTCGCCATGGGCCAAGGTCTACGACTTGGAGAGTTGGTACAGAGCCGACCTTTATCTGTTTTGGTACGGGCAACAACGAAGGCGTCACTATCCAAGCGAGTTATCGAAATATGTTGTGGGACTGGCGGTGTGCCTTGGCATCACCTGCGTACTTTTACTGCTACAACTTGGCTTCACGTCCCTGCGACTCTGGTTACCAGCGCTAAATTCGAGCCTTTCCCAACGAGCTGAGCGCGCTCCGCTTGTCCACTCTCGAGCTCTGCGGCCCCAAAACCAAGAATGTCTTTTAAGAGCGCTCATTGGCTCTTCCATGACAGCCTTCATGCTGATCCAAGTGCTGGCCTGCGCCCTCGTAATTGTGATTTGGGAGAAAGGTGTTCTGGCTCATCTTGATAACGCCTTCAACTGGCTTGAAGATCCAGATGTGCATCGAAGCCGAGGATTCAATCTTGCAATTGTCTCATGCATCATCAGTTTCGTAGCTATTCCCCTAGAGCGCTGGTATGTAAAAGCGACAAATGCCACGATTGGTACGGACGCTCCTGAAATGTCTGAACCCCAATTTGTCGCGCCCTAGCCGATGGACTCAGCCCACCAGAGCGCGCATCTGCCCCCTGACCCTTACATTCGTTATCTCGTCTTTTCCTACCTGACCGCAGCTGCTGCGTCATGATCTACTGTCATTTCTCTTGATTGTCACCGTCTACGTACATAGCCATAAATAATAATCCCTCCCAACACACAAGATGTAAGATGATGCTCGTAACCTCAACTTGGGTCGCGGGGATTGCAATTACATGAGCTAGGGGCAATCGGTCACGTACAGCCCCAAAGCCAAGGGAGGCGAGGGAGGTTATAAAAACGATGAGTTGTTCCTCAGGTACGAATCCGCGAGCTCTTTGACTGCCGCAAACAACCTTGTAGTGCGACGCCAACTATACTCGTTAGCGACTGTATCAACGTAGTTCTGCTCATCACAGCGAGACGGCATGGGGGCAGCGTCTACAATACGATCACAAACTCACTTCCACTTCAGGAATCGATTTGGCGCAACATCCTAGGGTCGCTCCCAATCACATTACGAGAAATAAAATGGTATGGGCCGCATTCGGGAGGGATGCATCGAAATGAACCACGAGACTGCCTGTGCAGTGGCTGCACTACCCGGTACCGATGACTGACTCGACGCAGTTCAGGACTGGTTCGGCCTGGCAAAATTTCGAACTTGTGAGTTTTAGTGGCAGCCGGAGAGTGGAGCCTCGTCTGTGTTTAGCCGGATGCGGCTAAAACGACCGAGCTTCTTGAGAGACCGTCTGCATGCAAAGAGTGTAAAAACGAAGGTTATAAAGGATGTGGTGAGATAAAACCCCATCGACCCATTAGAGGATATCATTAGCTCATGAATTGACCCCTTCATCGTCCTTGTTTGATATAGAGACTCGCGCTACATAGTCTAGATTTGTTCTCACCCAGTTCAAGACTGTTGAGCCGAACAAAACAGGCTTTCTCCGCTTTATCACGGGACAGAGAGAGAGTTAGCGCCCGCTGACAACGCGTGCGACTGGCACGATGCTCCCGCACGCCCATACGAAACTGGAACCCGAGGCAATGAGGCAGACTGGGAAATACCCCGAGGAATTCGAACCCGAGAATCAGAGATCGAAGGCCGACGTGGAGAGTATACTCGCCGTGCATGAGGAGCGAACATGCATTGGCAAAGTATATCGTAGCAAATTTATATGGATCCCAATTGTTGCAATTGTAATTGTTTTTCATGTCCATGTCTACATTGGACTCTTCACCCGAGCCATTCTGGCATACTTGGTGCCTTTTGAGTCCGGCGCGCACAATGGACTGGAACATGTGATATCCATGATGCCATGTATGATCAGCGTGCTCGAACAGAACAATGCCACATGGTTTCTTGACGAAGGCTCACTCCTTGGCGCGTACCGTGAAGGAGGCGCCATCAAAGGGGACTCGGATATTGACATAGGACTTTTGCAGCGAGAGAGCGACAAGTTCCCCGCGATTAAGCAAGGGTGGGAGAAGAAGTGCAACTTCTATGTGGTTCACCGAGACGATCACCAAGGTGTGAAAGCGCTGAGCTTCTTCACAGCGCGAAAGATTGTGATGCGTATCTTCTCAAGCTATTGGGGACCCGAGTGGTACATTGACGTGAGAGAGTACGACGTCAGCGAATCGGGTGTGGTCTACGACCGGCACTTCCTCCAGGACGACGATACATACTTCATCCCGCAGGAGGATATGTTCCCCACGGTCAACTGCAACTTCTCGGGCGTCACCGCACAATGTCCGCGCAACACTCTCTACGTCATCGAAGAGCTCTATGGAGCGGACTGGAATGTCCCAAAGAAAGGGTTCAAAACACACATGATGGAACGCCCCACGCCCCTGCAGCTGTACAACAAGGCTATTGAGCGAATTAAGAAGGTTGGGTATCCCCGCGGTCCCAACTTCCCCCCTCCGCCACCTCGCGATGTCGTCGAGGTCTCAGAAGAGAAGATGCGATTGAGGAAACGCTAATCCAGAGCTGGATCGCACCAAGCCTCTCATTAGAATCCATTAGACGATGCGGACTTTGTCTCGAGGTCGGGTGCGGTCTAGACAAATTCGTTGAGCCCATTTCAAGCAGACTTGTGAGTTTAATAACCTACGCAGTCCGAACTGAAATGCATTTAATGCATCACAGGGCCCACCGTCGTTTCAGCTATTCAGTGCTCTTTCAGCCGCTCCCTTTCATGTCAACCTTACAACGAGACGGGGAGTATGTGCTCAGGAACACTGACGGCCTACTACTCAGTCCAGCTACATTATGCCGTTGATACTGATGTGTCTGTGAAAAGGGCCAGGATGAGTAGGCTTCGTGCTCTTCGAGTGGATCCAAGGATGTTAGACTTGCAGTCGTCATCTTCGGTTACTTCGATGTATGTATTGTCTAAGTCATAGTTCTGATCTATGTGTGCCTTGGTCCATGTGTATCTAGTTCGATTATCCTCCTATTGCTGACTGTATAATAAACATCAGGCGAACCCTTTAGCTTCAGTTTAAAACCTAGGCGATGTACCCTTCGAAATCACTGTAAGCCTCTATGATAATTTCAAGGCATTTACGAAGTCACGAGTTTGGAAGCTTCGTATCCCACTCCATGTAAGTTAATGCTTTGCTTTTCTGTCAGAAGAAAAAAATCCGTTAGTGGCGTTTCAGTTTCGGAGATCCTTAGAGATTCAGCATTCAACAATCAATTTGGAGATAAAAACGGGGAATTAGATACACACCTGTATTTCGATCATTATAGTCGAATTTCGACTGAGACCCATCTCGAAAACCATATCTTGGACCGTAGCAAAGAGCGTCTTAGTTAGGTTCGAAACTCCGATTCACCAGACCAAGTCAGAATCCATTGACAACAGGGTAGATACGAGCGTTCCAGGGATATCAAGATAAAAAGCAGTGGCATACGGGTTTCAGCACCATGTCGCAGTCAAGTAACAGTCAACATGAAAAGGATGAATCATTGACCATGGAAGCAACTGGTCACGGAGACGAATTAGATGAAGAAACCAAACGAGAGCGAGATGCAATTCTGAGCCATCCTCTTTTTCTGCGCGACATTCCAAGCCAAGATGTAGCACCAGATCAACAACTTTACCTCGCATTTGCTCCTTTGGCTGCGGGTTACATTGCCGTCTCAGATCGTCCAAATGGGTCCCAAAGTCAGGACCAAATGTCAGCGGAAAACAGCGCATCAAATGCAGGAACGGGCACAAAGCTCGTGAAACTAAGCAAGTACCTTGCTGATGCACAGTACGAGCGGATCAAGAAGAGTAAGGCTTTTCAGATCAAGTTACAGAAGATGCGGGAAAATATTCGCAAGCGTCGCTTCGTTCGAGGTAATCGAGCTACTATGTCGAAGGGTGGGCTAAGGTCACTTCAACAAGACTCGGACTTTGATTCCGACGACATCACCAACGAAAGTTCAAGTGACAGCAGCGCAAGTGAGAGCGAGACGGAAGCAAACGTGGTTGACGACGTGGACGACAGCGATGAAGCGGATGCGACCGATGATTCGGATCAAGGGGAGGGGACCAATGATGATGACGATGATAATGGTGATGGTGACGGTAACTCTTCGAGACGTAGCTCCGAACAATCGCCTACGGCTGTCATCAAGCAGCTGTTGCAGGCAAAGCGAATGGCAGAGAAGCAAACACGTCGCCAGACTTCGTCAAAGACAAGGGTAGCGTCAGAGGAACAGATTCGAGGGATAGCTGCACAGGCCAACTTAGAGCTATTCGAAACCCAACTGCACGTAAAGTTAATGCAAATGAAGAAGAGTAGCGGAAAACACAACGAAGAAGAAAGCGATGCATAAAGCTCTGAGTCGCGTCTCAGCACGGACCAGCTCAAGCGAGGGTAAGCACCCAGAAACACAATGCGATTGTCATACCATGTGATTTATTTGATGTCACGGTTAATCATGAACGTTGTGATGCGATGTAACTGTTTCAGACAAGAATTGCTGAAATAGTGATAGGTGAGCAGTCCAAGGGAGGCTTGAGCACGATTGAACATGTCCGGACACTGCAGCTTGGACTCTCTTGAGAATCATTTTCGGGCTTTGGGAGTTGAGAAGTAGTCATTAGCAATCGCGTTTACTGAATCTCGTATCCATAGCCCCACAAATTTTGAAGGTTAGAGAAACGGCACAATCAAGGGAGTACGCTTCTTGTAGTCCTGATAGCTCGGGTTGTTGCCAAATGCACGATCGGCTTGCGCCTCCACTCTGGGAACACCTGAGATATAACGCAAAGTGAAGGCCATGAGGACAGGCGAGAGCACTGCAAGATGCTGCCATGAGTGAAGAACAGTACTGGCTGCAATGTAGATACCTGACCACATAAGGATTTCGCCGAAGTAGTTAGGGTGTCGAGAGTACTTCCAGAGACCGGTGTTAATGAATGGCTTGTCACCTTCCTTCAAAGGCCTCTTTCTGAACTGGGCCTTCTCCCAATCAGCGATCGTCTCATATAGGAAGCCGATGATCCACATGCCAAAGCCAACGAAGTCGCGAGCGCAGAGTGACTTGAACGACATCGGAGGCCCCCAGTAAGTGGTCTGCTTGCCTCCTTCCGCGTTTGCTAACATTACCGGCAATGCAGTGATGAAGACCCAAACAGCCTGTAAGGCCCAGAGAAGTGCACGAGCACGAGGGGTACGGACCTTAGCCAGAGCACGATCCACGCCTTCATCCTTGAATCGATCCATCAGGAACGCTGCGAGTCGAACGCCCCAGATGGCCACACACGCCGTGAGTAACAATTGTCGAAGACCCACATTGGGCTGGATAGCATAGGAATATAATGCGAGACCGACAATATTAAGGACACCGAAGGCGTCATAATGAGCTACGATATCCGTGCCAGAGTGAATAGCCCATCCCACAGCCTGGACGAAAGCCGTAATTAGTCCGCAGTTGAGCAAGGTACTCAAGACTCCAGGAGCCCACCAGAAGCTGAGCCCGAGGAGACTAGCCCACTGAGGGGCGGGTGTAGGTCGGAGATGAATGTCAGACACCTTCTCCTTTACATTTTCGAAGGCTTCCATCGTTTTTTCCTTTGCCTGGCTCGCTGCAGCCATTGCATTTTCACGCAATTGCTCCCCTGCGCGAGTGAAAGGAGAGAAACTCTGCGCCATGCGCTTGAAGAATGTCATTTGTTCCGGAGGGGGCTGCTGGACGTGGGCCTCAAAGGGACGCCATCCCATAATGTTGTCCCGTACGTTGTGAACGAGGTTCATCGCTCGAATCTATGTGCGATATAGTGGGAAATGTGAGGAATGCTAATTAGTGCCAGGAAGTCCGAGGGATGAATTTTGACAAGTAAGCACATATCGCAAGCACAACGCGCGTATAAAACATTTGAGAGCATTTTACGCTTACTGGAGAGGCATTTAACTCCAAAATAACCACCGACACTCCTTGGCAATACACAGTTTTAGGTTTCTTATTCCAGCGACTTTTCAGTAAGTGAAAAGCAATGGGGGATCTGTTTCGTGACTGAGTTCCTTGATATATAGGCGGTTACATGCAAGTTTGACGATAGAAATAAGCTGTGCAGGTCGACTTGAATATACCGTACTCTGTGAGGACGCCTGTCTCTCTAATGCACGCGTTGTCTGAGCAATCCGCCAGCTCCCGAAAAGGTACCAAACAGAATATGTAGTCCATCCACGGCTGTAAGCCGCCTAATTTATGCATAAAAATTATACTTATAAGGTATATGCATATCATGTTTGCTGAGTAAGCTCCAACCCTCCTGTCTGTTGCACAGCGGAAGGGATCCAATGAGGCCTGAGAACTCAATTCGAGAACTTTATCGTGAATGCTGAAATTGGTATATGGTGTGTGCTTAGACCTCTGAAAATGCAAGCATTTGATGGGTGTGTCGTTCCTGTCTCACATATACTCCACATTTCATGTGCCCGTATAGTCGATCTGGCGCAAAATGTCGTCAAACGTATGGCGATTCGCCGGTTTGGCCTATTGGATATTTGTTGTGTATATAGTGAGCTCGATGAGTTGGCTGCGGCTCGTCGGATTGCTATGTGCACTCGGCGCGACCTTTCTGTTCGTTCTCTACCGCAACCAAGAGCAGCTACTCTACCAACCTAAGGCGAATCCTATGATGGCCACGGTCGAAGATAACCCCGTGATGCTGCGTAGCCCCAGCGAGTACGATCTGGAGTTCGAAGACGTCAAATACACCACCGACGATGGAGAGCGTATCGTCGGATGGTGGGTCCCGCAGCCTAACCCAGCCGCGAGCCCCACGCTGCTTTGGTTCCATGCCAATGCCGGCAACATGGGCCTGCGACTCCCGAACTTGTTCCTGTTGTATCAGCGCATTGGATTCAACGTGATGATCATCTCATATCGCGGTTACAATACCAGCACAGGCCAGCCATCTGAGCCTGGACTCATTCTCGATGCAAAAGGCGCAATGCAATGGCTCTGCAATCGCAAGGAAGTTGATTTGAATTCCATCTTCATCTACGGACGCTCGCTTGGTGGTGCGGTCGCCACGGCCCTGACCCAGATGATATGCAAGGGCGAGCTTGAAATCACTACATCGCATCCGGATCTTACTGGTAGTGACGACCCGCTAGTGACCAAAAAGGTTCCTGCACCTAGACCAGCTGGCTTGATCCTCGAGAATACTTTCACGAGCATTTCGGATCTTGTTGACACCCTATTCCCCATTCTTCGCCACTTCAAGAAGCTCATCCTGCGCTTGAGCTGGAAGACAATCGACCGTATTGCGGATGTGGATGTGCCCATTCTATTCCTCTCGGGTCGTGAGGATGAGCTGGTTCCTCCTATCCACATGGATCGTCTCAGCCAGGCAGCGATTAAGGCACCTCGTCGGCTCTTCTTTAGCGTTCAGAATGGCACACATAATGATACTTGGCTTCAGGGAGGTCTCGACTACGTACAAACAATCCGTTACTTTGTCGAGGTCCTTACGAACAACCCTGCAGAAGCCACAGGCAGCAACAACAACAGCACGCTTGCTCCCATCACCAACGCGAACGAAACTATTCCAAAGGGCGAGCTGCTCGAGCGGGCGGCGGATGCAAGTGTACTACGCAGTATGTGTTCTCTGTTTGCCGCACTGACTGGAAGATCATGGACATTCAGCGCCCAAAGGCTTTCTGAGGAAGAGCGTGCTGAGTGTGAGCGGTTAGGCATCAATCCCGACGAAGGTGTAATCTATGCCGCGCGGCCCCATTCCGCCCACGATGAGGCTAAATATGTTCGTCCTGCACGTCCTACACCTGCAACCCTTGAAGAGATCACGGATGACGAGGAGGCGGAGGACAGTGAACCAGAGAGCAGCAGTGCGTTGCGACGCTCTCAGCCTGCTCCTGCAGCGGCTGCCGCAACGACTTCGGAAATTCCAGAGCCTGAGTCGTCCAGTGACACGGGTCAAACAGAAGAAGGTCCGACTCGTAGGAGACGACCGGTTGGCGCAGTTGACGTAGAGAATGAAATTGACTAACAATTAAATGTGGTAGTATAATAGTGGTCTGGCACGATAACTTCACTTATTACCAGTCTTAGTAGATTTACCAATTTACATTGATTGATAACGCTAGTCCAATGTAGAGAGAAGCATAGTTCCCTCGTCTAGTCCTTTCCCGCCGATTCTTCTTCCTACTTCCCTCCGGCACTCGTCACGAGGCTAATGTACATGAGGCTTTATCTTGCTCTTTTTCTTCGCTAATACTGTGATAGATTCAGCGCTGTACCACCAAATAGAAATCCGATTACATACGTCTGTTCGTTCTATTACTTCTCTTTGATGTGTCCCTCCGCTATCAGGTTTGGAATTTCTGCAGCTAACCATGGTGCCAGCCCCATCGACAAAGCATGGGCGATACCGAACTTTGGGGCGTTCTTCGCCCAGAGTGGCTTGAAGTGGATAGATAAGCAAATCTTGCCACCTCTATACATCTTCACCGACCTGTCCTCGAGTTCCGGTAGCACGATCTCAATCGGAGAGACAGGATAACCCACCGGGATCTCGAACTCGACGTCGAATTCGTACTTGGCCAGTTTGTAGATGTACCAGCACCTCCCCTTCCACTTAGTTCCGTCGGGACTGGGCTCGATATAGAACCAGTCATGGCCGTTGTCCTTGTTGTACTGCACATAGGTAATCAAGGCCTGTAGCTCCTCCTTCAACCGAATATTCCAGTCAGGATCCAGGGGCCCCGCGCGCGTCTTACAGAGCGGGATCTTCTGGGTAGTTGCCTATATGTGTAATATGCGCACACATTGCGTGGTTTAAGTCAGATCGAATCGCAAAGTAGCAGAAGACTCTTTTCTCAAAGTCATTGTCCTCAGGCTTACAAATATCCTGGAATACGTACCTTGGTGCGAGCGTCGATGACTAGATCACTTGAGGTGGTCTTCATATCATCATCCTTCTCGACTGCGCCGGTTTTCTCTTCAGCGGACATGCTGCCAGACGAGATTTGCCTAACCAGGAAATGTGGATTCGATGCCCCAATTCTCGCTGCATCGCTGCCACGACTGTGGTTTGAAGCAGTGAGGGTCTTCCACCACTCAGAATGAGGTAGGTCACTCACTTACATCGCAAAACCACTACTAGTATGAACTAACCATCCTATAAGCTGCAACGATACTGTATTGTCAGTGATGTTGTTGATCATGGTAGTTGTAGTGGTAAATGTTGCTACGCGCAGTGCGGGCTGCGGTTGGCAATGGGTGACATCTAGTGTTATACTTTGGGGCTATTGACTAAAGATATTTGCGTAGGTTGCGTTCGACTACGCTTAATACAGCATACTAACTCAAGTGATAGGGAGCGGAGATGATCGAGGGATGCAGCATGTGAAGAACAAATCCAAAAGGACATGGGCCAGGTGGAGTCTGAAGTTGACAGAAAGAGGTGCAGATTTGTCATGTGATCAATGCATTGCCAACTGACGAGTCGTACTGCATGCGAATCTGTACCCATGTGTAATACACATTTTAATTTAGCGAGGTGGACTTGGATATAAATCAGAAAAGCACCTGACTATTCAGTACCTTATGGCCGTACAGAATCTCGGTGTTAGCACAGCGACGACTGAAGACTCAACGCCACATTGAATCATGGAATCAAAATGTAAGTAACTAGTCATACTGAGTGTGCGTCTCAGCAGCGAGCGCACACGCAGGTTGGATGAGACGCTCGAGGACTACGAATTGGGTAGGACTGGTCATGTTAAAAGAGGGCGATACAGGAAGAGAAGAAACAGGAAGAGTTTCTAACTTGAAACGTGGAGCGGTCCACCTATAAAGTGTTCTAATGACGATCAGCAAGTGCCCCACGTGAGAACTACGAGGCGGGGGAGTCTCGGAGGAATGAGTTGGCAGCCAGCACGCGTCAGGACGGACGAAATTACCTATGTACGACAAAAGAGGGGCGGAGAGGAAGCTTGCAAGTTGCTTTGCTACTTGAATGAATCGTATGAACCACACAATCTTGCGCCAACGCACGGTACGCTGGAGCTCAACACTCCACAGCATGGTTTCGCACTCGGAAGATTCTGACTACCGACTGTTCACGAAACGTTGTAACAATCTGTTTGAACAAAGGATATGCTGCACAATGGTGGTAGTCAGGAATGCGCCGCTGCGTGACGCTATTTGAGCTTACGCTGATTGGGAGAGCGTCTTAGCAAAGCTAGCCCCTCTTCCTGTTTTGAGCAATCAAATAGTCCTTAACACGCTCGAATGCTCCCTTGACCTCGTCCTTCTTCTTTGCTGAAAGGAAATGTACCATCTCGATTGTCTTGCCGGGAGGCAAAGCTTCTTGGAATTGCTCCGCAATATACTGCTGTGCCGCATCGGCCTCCTGGGGCCCCGTATATTCAGGGAAGCACAGATCAATGTTTGACGACTGAATCGAGATGTCGAACAGATCCTTCTTGTTGAAGAAGAGGAAAATTGGAGTGTCCTTGAACGCTGGGGTTTTGAGGGTTTCCTTGAAGAGATCAAGATCCTCATGCATACGGTTAATGGACTTATCTTCGAAAAGCACCTTATCGTAACCAGCCAAGTTCGAGACCCAGAAAATGGCTCGCACTCCATCGAAGCAGTTGATCCACTTTCGTCGTTCTGAACGCTGACCACCGACATCGACCACTGAGAAGTTGTAGCCATCGACCGGGAACTCTGTAACAATCACACCAGTAGTGCGCTTACGAGCCATAATCACATCAACATCGTTGGGCAGGAAGTTCTCTTCGACGAAACGATGGCAATTTTCGAAGTAGTAGTCAGCGGTTTCGAGAATCCAGAACTGATTTCGATGCAGGTACGTCTTCTGAATAGCTTCAGAAGCCCAGAGGCGCTTTACAGCCTCGACCATCTGCTCTGTCATGACGTCATTTCCTTCCGTACCCATGATCAATGTGGCGTCATTTACATACTCCGGATTCGTCTTGTCATCGTATTCAAACTGCTCCGCGGCCCTCAGCAGCGCTTGCATACATACCAGTGTGTTGTTCTGCAGCACTCGGACAAACTGTCTTCGGTCTTCCATGATCCCTCCTTTTCTGTACAGTAGCGATAGCTGCTTGATAATGGTTGACTTACCACTTTCACCCGCACCGAGAAGCAAGATCTTGAAGTGGTTCTTCTGCTCCTCAGCCTCCTTGGCTAGGCCGGCATCAAACTGGTCCTGGCCACCCTGCACGCTCTGGGCCTGCTCGCATGATTCACAGCCACCCATGTTGGAACTTTGTAGCGCAGTATGCACGGTACGTCCTGTTACGCGTGAGGTTATTTGTTTGTTGTTGGAAAGCAGTGAACGGAGGCTTGGTGTTGCTGAAGCTACGTCACTACTAATTCACCGAGCCTGACAGGGTCCGCAGGATCGATGGATACGTGAGTATTGACAATCACCGGATCACGCCAATGTCACTAGATTCGCGTACTCCGCGTCGAGCACTTGTGGGAATGAAACCGACGGTTTGTTCTCTCGCCGATTTGCGTGGCTAGAGGGTGGATATGACGTCAACAGCGGGGACTTAAGATATTATGGACTGGGATATTATCATTGCGTATACGGCGCAGTGGCGCGGCCACTCCCGCCTTGGCATTTCACCCAAAGTATACCAATCCTACCTCATTTTACCGATCAGGCGCTATTTCCGATCGCATTTCTCTGTGCGCGGAGGCTACCCCATGGGGCATTCCCGCCGGTCAAGGAGAGAAGCACAAGACCACTCTAACGCACAAGTTGACACACCGAAACAACTCGAGCATGATGAGAAAAACCGGCGCGAGGGGGCAGCTTCCGCTTGTGTTTTGACAATGACGAGGAGACAAAAACAAAGTTTGAAATTCTTATGGGCACGCAAAAATTCGGGTGCACTCATCGTCTGAACGCTTTCAGAGGAATTCCACTGGGGTTTTCTCAACCCTTGATCGGTTTGCAGGGGGGATAAACGCATTTTCACCTGCCCAGTTATGCTTTCAGTCACGCATGCATATTGCGATACACATCTTAGTGACGAGTGTCACTTCCCATACCCCGAATCACACACCTCTACACTTGTTCAGTGAGCTTGGCTTCGAGCTCGATCTGCGCCGTTTCGTGAGAACTGGCGTTTGGATCGCACTACGGTACATACGCTCGGTATAGCAGTGGCCTTAATGGCAGCTTTGGAAAAAATACCAAGTCATACGTGTATGGTGTTGAGACTTTCGGATGATTTCTGGAATTGGGTCAAGAAGTCTGTTGAGCACGTGCTACTATACGAGACGAAATTCATCTTGCAGTGGGGGCATTGATTTACTTCTACTTGATTTAGAGTAAAGGTGTTATAGTGGGCGTATTTCCTAAGTTTTTCTATCATTTACTCCGCCCGATGCGATGTGCGAGGCAGTCACAAGTCAGGTCCGAGACACGATAGCGGTTCGGTGTGCCTTCGGGCACGCGCGCTTAGCATGTTGCGACCGTATGTTCAATACAAACTGAAGCCCCTCGACTTCCCAGTATCATTCTGCAGCGATGTGCTTCCAGACAAAGCGAAAGGCGTGCCACATCCCGAGCAGGCGCGCGGACTCCAGGTCGCGCGTAACTTAAATCCAGTATCTGGTGGAGCAATTTTGTAGGTTCGTGGCTCAGTGCGGGAGTGGAGTAGTTGAGCGCAATATGTACAAATCACACAAGCTCGATGTGGTTTATTGAAGTGCCACATTGATCTTGCAGTGTCGCTACGCGATTTCGCTCACATGTATCTAACCGTAAGATTTGCAGTCCGAGAACTGCGGCCTGCTAAGCATGCCCATGCGATCACTGGAGATCAATATGTTGTATGACCTCAGGTTACTTGGAAAATTGGTGTGCGCCGTTTATCCCAACTTCGCGCATCAGCATTCTCGCTACGGTGCACTACTTGCCCTGCGTCAGGAAAAAGATCAGGTTTTTCGAGGTCTTTCGTGGTGTGATAACTCGGCCCCTGGAAGGGCTGACACCATGCAAACTGTGCCATCTCACGCAAACATCCTACAGCAGCAACATTTCCCCGCTATAAAGGCACAACATGGAGCATGGCGCGCGGAAAAGCGCGTTTTATGCTGACTCCAACAGTCGGTGTCGTCAGTATGGTAAGTGATTCACTCGGTTTGCGGGCCATCCATAAGCGCCGCATGCATGCGACTTGTCGTATTCTCCACGATAACTCAACGAATTCTGCAACGCCCCACTCAATCTCACAGACTACCCCGACGACCCCCTGGAAGCGATGAATTCCCAACCAAACCGACGAAGGTCGTGGCGATACACGAGGTGGTACGCATGGGATGGGAGTGAGGTACGTCGTGTGCACCTGTCCGAGCTCTATGCCACGATTCAGCACACGTCACATTGCATTAAGCGCATTCAGCAACAGATACAGTCCCACTCAACTGACACCAGCAAGCGCCGGGAAGAGATCCAGCAGGCGATTCATGCTGCGAAGACGCCACGCCGCAGTGCTGTGATGCACGCAAGGCGTGGTGATGGTCTGGATATCAAATCTCCAGCCCCTGCCGAACTTATGTACTCTGATGCTGCAGTCGGAGTTGAGCTCGATGACTGCGTAGACGATCTGCTCGTTGCGCTCACAAGTCAGACTCAGAACGATTCAAATGGCCAGTTGACCGGCATGACATCGAGCGAGAGCCCCAGTCAAACATGTGGTCCTGAAGTGATTGCCCGACTTACCAAGGCAGCTATTCAAGCAAGGAAACATCGTGAAGCGTTGTCCAACAACCCTGCTATCTGGCTCCGGACGAGATACCGACTTGAAGAGGAGCTCCCGGATCCAACTGCCGGTCTGGACGACTCTGAGAAGTACATCAGTTACGAATCCGAAGGTCTCAGCAACTCAGGTTTGTGGGCATTTGGACTAGGCCCAAATGGTGGGTTTATCCCTGATGGTAGGAGTACGGGCGCTCCTGCGCCTGAGTGTAGTCGAAGTAGCGCACACAGTTGTAGTAGTAGTAGTAGCAGCAGTAGTAGTAGTAGCTCCTTCTCATGGCACAGGCAACTATCGGAAGAGCAAGCATTGAAATCAGACTTTTCCATCCGATCCCCCCGTTCTCAGGACACAATGAACATGTATCATGATGTGGGGGATGACTTTGTGCCGTGTATCATTCATCATGCGCATTCGATCGCAACACCGCAAATGATTGTGCCTCCACAGCTTGGTAGTACCACACCATCTGCAGCATCATCACCCGTTTCGTCTGCAACGTCCTCACCCAGAAACCTGAGACGATCATCTTCGGCCAGCGCAGGAAGTCACCTCTCCTCCGGGTCGATGCTCTGTACCTGCTCCATATTTGGCGTGACACCAACGCAACTGACCTCACCGAAGAGCACTTCTTCCAGCAGCTCCGGCCATGCTTCTTCCCACCCTGCTTCCCAAGTAGCCGCTACATCCAGTAGTAGCATCAGCAAAACGGCTTCTCCGAAGTCAAAGCGTGCTTTGCAATCGTACAGTGCACAATCAAGGTCTTTTACTCAAAGACCACAGCCTTCTCATCACATCAACACCAACCCCACTTCGTCTTCTCCGGCAGCCTTGACTTCGACGAATATCACGAAGTCTTCTGTTCCACATGATGTAAATAGTCAATCCTTAGTCCAAACAGCGCAGCAAACTGCAAAAACCACTTCATTTAATCCGTCCTTATCCAGCAATAACACATCCAATGGGTCACGATTAGTATCTTTCAACTCATCATCATCGTCATCAACGACTGCTCCTGTCACCAGCAAAGTTGATCAACAACAAGATCCCTCGAGAGAGGAAGCAGATACCAGAATCACCAGTCAACCCCAGACCCAGCCAGCCGCACGACCAGCTTCGTTGAGGGTGGAGGTCAAGAGCTCCTCAATCGACTCAGAAAGCTCATCTGAGCTGAGTTCTGCCCATTTCACAGCCAATAGCACTCCCGCGCATGCTGTTTCCGCACTGAGCACGTCACTCACAAACAAGTCAAATGGAAGGCGCATAATTCGTTCGGCACGAAGCTCCCACGAGAATAGCAACTCAAAGGATGAGATGAATGCACAGTCTCGAAAACCTTCAATTATGGACGATGCTCAAGTCTCACCCAACGAGTTCTTTGCTCAGCGTCGAGGTCGTTCATTTGGACCTCGTCGTCGTCGTGGCGCGCTCAGGAAACGAGTCCGAGTCGATGCCACAGATCTTCTGGTCTCCATTGACGATGGCTTCTTTGAAGTGGGAGGTGACAGTGACGTGGAGTTCGTTGTCGACTCAACATCGCTTGTCGAATGCATTAATGATCTGGATACGGATTCCGATTTCGGTGATGATGGAGATGAAGATGATGAGGCAGCCGCAAGCGATACGGATTCGAGTCTCGAACGCGAGGCAGCGACGGAGGTGGCACTGGCTGCCACAGCCTTACAGTCGGCTTCACACCCCACTGTATCGTACTAAGGGGCTTAAACTAGTCCTAAAGAGCGAACGATCACCTCCTACCGATGGTAGTAAGCTTTCTTGTTTGCTCAAATTCCATTTGTATCTCTTCATTAACATAGCGTTGAAGCCGTATGGATCTCGAATTGAGCTTCCACGTTTTATTTGCTATTTATATTCGCATATTTATTATTATTAACATACACTACTCCTTGTTCAATCTAAGCCAAGCCATAACCTTTAGTTTGGGACTTGGTCTCACGGTACACAGTACCACTAAATCATCAGGTTTGGGCATGCAATTGTTCCGTGGAGCGAAGATCGGTATTATTCTTGAGATTGAAGGTCTGGGTCGATCCTGCAATAGCTAGTTTGAGCTTCTGGTGTGGCCGTTACTCTGACCAATTGCCTTCAAAGCCGTTGAAGCCGCTGACTAGGAATATACTATAGTACGATTTGCTCGCGATCTTGTTGCACCAATTCCAGGCTGAAGTCAAGCGACCATCAATACAAGAACCTGCACTCACGTAATTATCAGCACCGCTGCCGTCAAACGCATGGCGGAAGAAATCTACCAGGATTCGAACCTTGATGTGAAGTCCAGGTGACATTAGGACCTTGGTTTCGCGGTTGGCGTAGTACTGATCCAGCCATTTCAGAAGGCCTGGATCACCGCACATGCGGTCAATTTGATTGATGCAGTGGACGACCGGGGTAAGGATGCGCTCAACTTGTGTGTACTTGTCAATAAAAACAAGCGCATTAGGAACCTCATTATCACCTAAGTGAACTGCAGATGAGCCAATCCAGCGACCCTTCACCTTCGAGTAGCATGCATTGAGAATGCTACTCATTGTGCGGCCCACACGAGGCGCGCCCTGGACACGATTCGGGCCCTGGCCCGTCAATCGGAAAGTATAGCGGTTCGCAGGGTCCAGCATATCCTCTTCAGCACACCACCATAGCTTGAACATATTCTGTACAATCTCAGCCCAGAGTAAAAAGGTCTGGTCGCAGTATGTAAACTGCTCCTCAGAGGAGTGTGTCAAACGAGCGCCTTGCTGACCCGATGTGATGGCAAGGTTGTTTGTCAATGGGGTGCCCGCTCCGAAGAATTCGTGGAGCAGTTCACGGATGCGAACCACAGGATATAGAGCTTGGCGTAAGTACGAGTGATTATCGCCAATTGACGCAATGGCCATCATAACGTCGTCCTCACTGGCCTGAGACAGAGCGGCATACTTCTTGGCTAGCTTGACAGCGGTCTCTTGGCGAAGCTTGGATGCAGCAAGAACAGCGACTCGCCGATAGAGTCGGTTCTTGCCGACTGAGAGAATAACTGAACCACGCTTAACGACACCATCCTGATTGGTTGATGTAGTGCCAGCATAGTCATTGGGCGAATGAATCTGCGCGGTTGCAAGCTCGAGTTCAGGGTCATTCAACATCTCTGCGAAACCCTTCTCGTGGGCGAATTGTTCCACATTCAAGATAGGGCCAACGAAGTAGTGGCCTAGGTCCAAATGCTGTCGGATATCCATCAAAATGAACATGAGCTTACCGTAGGAGGTGCGCATCTTGTCCGGATTGCGGATCTTATGTCGGCGGCCGATCTCAAACACATGCTTGAAGAAGTCTGCGTTGTCCAGGAGATTTCGAGTAGCAAACAACTTGCGACCTTTCTTTGGGTTTTGGGCGGTGTACATCCCAGCAATGTAGCTAAGAAGTGCAGTGAGTTCTCGTTTCATTTCGTTTTCTCGAGTATGCGAGATCACATCGACCTTGTCAGTGTACTCACTCACCTTGAGGGCGTCCTCCAAAATGAGCAGGAGGCGACGCTCTTCGTCGTTTAGACGAAGAGGAATGTACTTTGCGCGATCAGCGATGTTGCGATAGATCAAGAAGCACCGCATGATCTCCTCCTCTGTTGGGGGCTCCTCGGATCCTGCCTTGGGGATGGTTCCCATGGTCTCTTCTTTGGCAGCCACTGCTGCACCCTCGGCGCCTGTCATCGCTTTTGTTTGTCCGTCCTCTGTGAACGCTGAGACAGTTGCTACATCCATAGCGTTAGCATCGGCGGGTGCGGACACCGCCGAAGCCTCAGACTCCATTGAAGCGGTGCCTGCTGTCATCTGCTCGTGCGAGACTGCGGCGGCCTTGGCGACGGAGTCCTCAACGGCATCACCCAGTGTGGAAATCTTGGCCGCCTCTTTCATTTCATTCTCCGAGACACCACTTTCTGCGGGCTTATGAGCTATCGGTCGCGTCTTATGGAGTGCACGATGACCGCGCTTATGGAGCGCGGCGAAACACACCTCGCAGTAGTCATCCAGGCACTGGAGACATGACATGGATGCTGGCTGGTCGGAACATTCGATGCACATGTGCGCGGAGCGTACGATACAGAACGTCTCAGACTGGGCCTGCTCTAAAAGGCGGCTTGAAACTGGATTCGGGTATAAGATTCAGGATTATATCTCATCAGTTGGTGCCGCATATACATGAAAAAGCGATGGAAAGTTGAAAGCAGAAGGATACAAAATAGAACAATTGACAAAATCGCTGGAATACCAAAAATCATGATCAATTATAACAGATTCATTGGTGTTGCTATACCTCACGCTACCGTTCTACATGGTTGTACGTACCTTCTGTTGCCATGGTTCCCTCCTTTTTCTCCTACGATACTGGTGTACCACAAGGAAACTTTCAGGTCGGCCCTGGGGTCCGAGCTGTGTTTCGGGCTCTCGCTCGCGAGGCGCATTGGGATGTAGTGTCTGGGGGCGCGTGGGGGGTTATTTAAAGGTGCGCACTCTTTGGCCCAACCCGAGACGGGCCAGAACCTCAGGGCGTTAGTCGAAGCGTCGTATCTAGCAACTCCAGCGGTTGCCGGGAAGAACCCCTACCTGATCAATCGATCAGAGTCCTGTGCATGATAAGAAGCAAACGAGTCCGAAATCGACATCTAGCCTTGTATATTACGCCGTCCAGTGATCTGAGTGCAGACTGGCCTTGAAGAGGAGTCTGGTGGCACACCTCTCGAGTTGGAAATCGTCGGCTCGTAGGTATTGAGGACGGTTCCCATGCAGTTCCTAAAGATTTTCACGCCATTCTCAGCTACTATAAACTAGACCTACTGCACATCTGTTTCCAAGTGTGAAGTGTGGATATAGCCCAGTCCGAGTCATAAACCTCTCGTGGAAAGGTAGCACCGTCCAGGTTCGATTCCGCTCACTAGTTTGAAGTTCCAGGGCTAGTCATTGACTGCGGAACTCACATGAGGTCGTATTTCGGCAGTACTATGCGGTGTTTGCTTTGTTTTCAAGTCGTTGCTCGCAACAAAGTTAACTGCAAGACTGCACCTTGCCGCAGTCGACTCGACTCGATTGAGAAACCAGTCCTCATCCGTCCTGGCCCAGATCCTTCTGACTTCCCCAGCCAGGGGGGCCGGAATACACCCCAGGCTCACTCTTCCAGAGAAAATTTCCCTCAATATCCAAGCCCTTCGGGACGAATTTTCTCAGGATGGGAGTGTGTGTTTGCATGAGGAACTATGTATTTTTCAATTATTGTGCATACCTGACCGAAAATGTAGGGAGAAGCCTGTCAATACTCCTCCAAATGCCCCGAACATCGCCCCTAAAGGTCGACATCTGCCGAAAACCCAGTTGCCTTGAACTCTTCTCTTCACCTTCGCACGGTATACCTCATGACGTATGACTAATTCCCTTTTATCCCATCTAGTCCCCACACTCCACACCGGCTTGCGTCCGCATCTCCGCAGGAAGCGTTAGGCAAAGGCGTAAACGAAACACCAACAAGTGGTTTTGGGAACGATAAGATGGAGGGGGCAGCTATTGGTGGCATCATCGCCGCCTGTATTGTCGTCTTCATCGTGCTGTTGCTGATATGCAACAGCGCTTACATTGTCAAGCAGTCTGAGGCCGTTGTCATTGAGCGTTTCGGTCGATTCCACCGTATTCTGGACTCCGGTTTGTGGTTCATCACACCCTTCATCGACACCCCACGCAAGTTCCCTTGGCAGTATACTACGGTTCTGCCAGATGGTAGCATCATCGACTCCACCCGGTCTGAGTATCGCATCGATCTTCGTGAAGCCGTGTTCCACTTCGCACCTATGGAGGTGTACACCCGTGATACGATTCTTTTGGAAATCAACTCCATCATGTACTATCGCATTTCGGACGTTCGAAAGGCTATTTATGAGGTTGATGACTTGCAGAACGCGCTTACTGCTGCAGCTCAGACTCAGCTCAAGGAGGTCTTCGGTCTCATGACCTTCCAGGAGGCACTCGAGTGCCAGGAGTTCATCAACGAGCACCTTGTTGCCGAGTTCTCTCATCTGTTCGAGAAGTGGGGTGTTGAAGTTCATCGTATGGAGATGCTTGGTTTGACACCTGGCCGAACGGAATCTCAAACTACTCGTGCTATGAAGCTGCAAATGATTGCCGAGCGCAAGCGACGTGGTGAGTTCATTAAGAGTGAGGGTATCAAGGCATCCACGAACATTGCTGCTGAAGGTAAGAAGAAGGAAGCGCTTACTATCGGTGTGGCCGAACAAGAGGCCATGCGCAAGATCTCCGAAGGTAATGCTCAGGCTACCGTCTTGCTTGCTACGGCTGAAAAGACTGCCATGGAGGTCGTTACTAGCGCTATCGGCCGCGAAGGCACTTCACTCATGCAGTATTATCTTACAAACATGTACCTGGACATGTTCTCGCGCCTTCGTTCACGAGGTGTCTTCTTCCTCGGCTTCGAGCCCAACACGATCATGGGTGTTCTGCATCGCAATGTTCCTCGAAGCTTTGGACTGCAACCAGCACCTCGCCAAGGCCTCCTGTATCAGCCTGTGAGCAGCACTGCACCCAACGCAGCTACCATTGCACTTGCTAACTTATTGAGTGATGAGGGCAAGAAGGATGGTGACTCGGCCAATCAGAGCGGAGCAACACCCTTGGCGACGCTTGCAGTTCCATCAGGGTTTGGTTCATCCACAAGTTCCGCACCAACGCAATTTGCCGGACTGGATTAACGCTTTCGGTGACTGCCCCGCTTGAGTTTTCGCGTAGTGTGTCCTAGTTCAAACTGACGAGGATCATATCATTGCAATCCATGATATAACCAGCCTTGCCGCTCATACCCACCCTTTCCTCGATGAACCAAATACTGGCTCAATTCTGTGCAATAGTGATTGCTGTTCTCGCACCATTTCTCATGTTCTGCCATATATTCAGATGCAACATACCCCACATCTCCCCGGTAGGTTGGATGCAGTCCTCCGAAGGTAAAACACCTCCCTTTGTTTGATCGTTAAGTGCAGCGTACTTACTATTGTGTCGGCTGTGCACATCCATTATCCCAGCCATTTGTGTTTCCTCTGAAGGGATTTCCTGTTCCGTTTTGCATTTGTGTAGCACGTCTAACAAACGGGCGTACGCGTTCTTTACTATGTAACAATATACTATTGGATTGTTTGCTATACATCTACCACACCTAGTGGCATTATTGAACGAGTGCTTGCAGATACAAAGTAAAAAGGGATTGGACAATCTGGCTCGCGGTTGGACGGTTTCGTCTGTCGCCATCAAGACACTTGAGGACCAGTGCCTGAAGTGGAGCTGGGACAACGGGGTTCAGACCGCATTGGATTCTGATCAGTAGCTCGATTCCCTTGCCAGTAGTTCTGTCGAACCCTTCCCACAGCTCACCATTCGGTGATACATTGTACAATGAGGCGTTCTGCTCATATGCCTCAATTAGTTTGTAGATTTGGGCAAACGCCTGCTTTCGTTGCAGAGCGCTCTCCTCAAACGCAGCTTCAACTGCCAGAGCATCAATTCGCTCCCCGTCGAAGTTAAAGCCAGTGAAGATCTCTGCTAGAACGCCACCTAGTGAGAATATGTCTGCTTCGAAACCATAGTCTGAGTGTTGAGCAAGCACCTCAGGCGCCATCCACATGTACGTACCAACACCAGCGGTCATGTGTGCGCTTGTGTGCACCTTACTAGCTATGTCTGACGATTCTACTGTACCCTGGGCCAGTTGGCGTGTCAAACCAAAGTCTGATACCTTCGCTCGCCATCGCCGAGACACGAGGAAGTTGGGGGATTTGATATCACGATGGAGTAGCCCACGAGAGTGCAGGTACTCAATACCGCGTGCTGCGCTGAGTGCCAGACGCAGGCGCATGATGTAGCTCCAGGTTCCACCGCACTCGAAGAGGCGCGAGATGGGGGTCAGGCCTTGCCGGAGACCGCTGGAGACGGCTGACACTAAAACACCATCAGTGGGGAGCCGTTTTGGCAACTGCTGCTCTTTCAGTGCTGCATGTAGCTGGTTCTGGCGGTGGGTGAGGGCCTGAGCTAAGTCGGATGCTGCTTTAGACAGGACTAGGGCACGTGAGTGTTGTTCTTCTAGGCAGTCCCAAAGTGCTCCCCGACTGCAAAATTCCGTGATCAAAATCAGCGCAGGAGGGCAAACGCACAGGCCATAACTTCGGACAATGTTAGGATGTCGAAGACTGCAATGGACTGCAGTCTCGCGTGCAAATGCTGCAACTGTCTCAGGACCTAGATCCACCAGCTTGACGAAGAACTTGAGCGCGACCTTTGTGCGGCACTTGTAAACACCTAGGAAAACGCGAGAATACGTTCCGGCACCTAAAAGGACCTCTTGGCCCGACTCGTCCTCAAGAATTGTGATATGTCCGAAATGAACCAAGTGTCGGCGATTAGCCTCGATCATAATCTGAACGCCCTCCTGGACAACGGCGTCTGGTGCATCGGCGAGCAAACCAAGCTCGAGACGGTTGAGCACATTACTACGGTAAAGTTTTGGAGTGCCTGATTGCCGTGTAGCACGCACTCGACGGGATTGGCTCTCTGATTGAGTCGATAATGTGACCTCACTGTTTTGAATCGAAGATGAAAGGGATGATCCCGCGCTCAATGAGGGCAAGACAGATTGGGTTTCCACACGGGCTGCTTCATCTTCGTCGAATTGGAAGTAAGGTGTGTCATCACTCACACTTGAGTCTGCTCGCGTCTTGCGTTCACCTGTGTTGGGTCGACGTCTGGTAGACGCTTTTTGCCCATCGACGCGAATTGTGGTCAACGGTTGAGTGCCAGGCTTCGCCACTCGTGTCTCAAGTTCCTGGGTCTCAGCCAACTTTACATCGGGATCCTTCACACGCTCAAACTGGGCATCGGCTGAAGCCACTTGAGTTGCGACTAAGGGAAGTTGCCGACTAGCTTGTAGTAGCCTAGTAGCTAGAGCACTCACCTCTTCGACATGGGGCGGTGAATAGAATGAGAATGAGGAATGCGCTGCCGCAGGATGCAGGTAAAGCTTCGCTGATGGCAAGGGTGCCTCTGAGGCGGGAGACGGAGTATCTAGATGATAGGTACCGTCAACAGAAGCGCCTGCGGCTGGAGCAATTCTTGTTGACGCCTTTCGATAAGAATCCATCGCTCCAAGCACGAGCGCTAAGTTAGATATCGTAGCTGAGTCACTCGCAGATTCACTCAACGAGGAGCCGGAGCTGAAACTAGGTACACTGAGACTTGGAGGGCTACCCATAGACTGGGAGTTTGAGAGGGTTTCATCAATGCTTGGCACAACGGTGGAGCCTGTGTTAGATTCTGACTTCTCCGTTACCGAGTTAGACGCAAACGAATCTGTCTTATGGGTCTTCAGAAGCTGCTCAGGTTGATCCAATACCTCAACGTCAATTTTGTTCACAGCGTTCGGTATCACACCAGGAGGCAACGTCCAGAATTGACGTGCCCAGGGTCCAATGATCGAGCTTGCTGTCCGTGGATGAGCTGCCGAGTCGGCCATCTCAGCAAACAACTTGAGCTGCGAAATTGAGGTCGTATGGGAGCCGTTATCATCATCGCCTACCGCCAGACATAGAGTTGGGGTCACACCAAACAAAAGCGCGTCATATAATTCTTCCTCACATTGAGCGAGCTTGGTAGCTGATTGGGAACGCAGTTTCTCTGGGCTGCTCTGGGATGTCTCAAGTTTCGGCTCAGACGAGGGAGTTTGGAAGCTGAAGCTATCCGTAGAGAGACTTGGTGTTCCGAACTGCGTGAGCAGCTTAGAGGTCGAGTTTAAGATTGCATCGACGCTATCCCAGCCAGCGGTTGTACCTCGTTTTGGATCTGAACTTGTGGCGCTCGGTGCTCGAGACTGTGCAATGCGAGCCTGAACCTCAGCCTCAGCCTCAGCTGCTTCATCAGCGTCGACGCCACCATCTTCGTGTTCGTGAGCTTCATCATCTTTCAGAGCCTCGACATCAAGGGTCTTCGCAGCACACAGGGACCCTCCCCAATGCCAAAAGTCAGTATCATCTCGCATGATTCTGTACCACATAAAAGTTAGAGGCAACTCCATCAAACCAGAAATCATTAAGTTGGGATAGTACCACCACGTTACGTAAGGACCCATTCGAATGAAATAATACATAACCCAGCTTCCTCGATAGATTGACATCCAAAAGGAATAAAGACGGATCGGTTCACGTCGATGCTTACCAAATGGACTAGTCAGCCACCTAGGCCATGAGGGGAACCAAGATGGGAGGAGCCGAGTCGCAACGGCCTCATGGAATCGCGAAATATACACACCTTGGTCAATCTCTGACGATGATGGGAGAGCAATGAGTGCATTGAAGATTGAAGGGACACCATGAAACAGGATCGGCCCGTAGTAGTCAATTTGAGTCTTGACAACCAGCGCGCCACACAGAACGCCAAAGGCAGGCCAAATGAGCGCATAACCAAGAGTACGCCATAATGCCTGCCGTGACAAGGACGACTGCACAAAAAGCATGACAAATCCATCTCGAGAGAGCTCATAGACAGCCCAGATCATCATTTGGTGTACATTCGGATCGAGTGCAGGGCCATTGAACTGGCCCCATGTCAGCATGCCAATCTCCGTTGACATCGCCAACAGTAGCACGCAGACAATGGGTTCATACACCGGGAGGATCAGTGACGCTGGCGCCCAGGCATCACCAGCTGCGGCAATCTTCTTTTGCCTCTGCAGGTAGATCAAAACGGCCAGGCCGACGACCACTCCGAGGATCTTGGCGCTGGTGCAGATCCAGTAGGTCTGATCGAGGATGTCCTCCACCGGGGGGAGCGCCATGGCCTCAAGAGAGCGAGAGCGCCGTCGATCTAGGAATGAGTCGACCGTGAGGAAGGTGCGGGTGAGTCATGCTGGTTGCAACTCTGAGGCCCCCCACGTATAAAAGCGCGCTCTTGGTAGATCCCAGTGAGTTATACTTGAGGATACAATTGTTTACAACACCACGCAATCACAGCCGCGGATACCGAACACCAGCAAATGTGAGACGTCGCAAGATTTCGACTTAAATCCGGGCCAGGACGGGTAGAACCATGGAACAGCTCAATCAGACTAGTGCTTGCCTCGTAAAGGTCATCAGTGGCGAAGTGAGTGGGGCTGCAGTGTATGGCATAATGCTTTCCAAGTTGGTGCCGTGGCATATGCGCCTTCATTTTACACGCAGACTTCGAAATGATGGCCAATCCAAACAACCAGGCTCACACACAAGGCAATCTTCTCAACTACGCTTTCGACAGGTCGCCCGGTGTCAGTGCAGACAAGCCAAGAATGCATGCCACTGGACAGGTGTACTGGGCTCGACAGGTCCTTACCGTCTTGGTTGGCTTGCTTTTTGGAGTCCTCAAGTTCCAGGGGTTCCTTGCACTGCCCGCATTTGTCCTAGTGAACCAAGCCGCACTGCTCATTGTGGTTCGCGCACTCAAAATCGAGTGTAAAACACCCACCGGGGAAGAGGACCAATGGGCTATCCTCGGTGAAGGCTTTCTGGATTCATTTTTCCTCTTCATGGTACGTCTGCAATAAGTTATCTCGAACGCATACTGCGGGGTTGTGACGAAAGGAAGTTGGTGGTAGTGTATTAGATCCAATGAGGCCGAGGAGACACAAGGGAGGATCCACGTCGGTGCGAGGATTACCAAACCAGGGGGAAACGATGCTATATCACTCCAAGCCACGAGACGCTCATCGCGAGTTGCTGTGATCACCTGTCTTCGATCTAGCTCATCTGGTCCGCCGCGTTTACAGTCAAGACACAGTATTAGAGTGATGGCAGTAGGCCAGACCTGGTCCTGCAGCAACATCAACACACCGAGTCCTAGAGAATCATGCAACCGGTCTTGATGGACAGTTCATTGGCGGACGAACCGATCAGTCAGGACCAAACAAGTGGATATTATTGCATCAAGACAGGGCCTCACTGTATATAGTCCTTAATAAAATAGTCATCTCACGAGTCTGCTCGCTTAGAGGGTGGTCTCGAGGCTGTTCTTGTTCTGAATCAGCTCGACCTTGTAGCCATCAGGGTCCTGGATGAAGGCAATGACGGTGGTACCGCCCTTGACAGGGCCAGCCTCACGAGTGACCTTGGCACCAAACTCCTCTGCACGAGCACGGACCTTCTCAACAACTGCAGCGACATCGTCAACACCAATAGCAATGTGACCGTAAGCAGTGCCAATGTCGTAAGAGGAAACACCCCAGTTGTAAGTCAGCTCGATCTCACAATGGTCAGGGTTCGAACCATAGCCGATAAAGGCGAGAGTGTACTTGTACTCGGTGTTGTCGTGCTTGCGGAGGAGCTTCATGCCCATGACCTCGGTGTAGAAGTTGATCGAACGGTCGAGGTCACCAACGCGCAGCATGGTGTGGAGGAGGCGTGCGTTGCTGAAGCCAGTGTCCTGGGTCTTCTTCTCAGAGCCAGCAGTTTCGGACATCGTGTGTGCAAATGGAGGACTAGAGCGCATGGGGTTAAATTAAGCGTACAGAGTGTTTCAAGTAAGTCAGTGCGAGGGAGCAACGAAATCAACTCGTCGACAGGATGCCGAGTCAGCGAATACGCAACCGAATCTCATGTCGGTCAGCGGCTTGTCGATTGAGTCAGCCATTGATACGCGTTACGCGTCCAGTGAACGCGAGGAAGCTTCTATCACGGATCCATGCACCATTCATAGCAATGCAACCGTGCTTTGACATTGAAGCACCGCTCATACCCACCGTCTGGCGAGGCCAGGGTGAGACTCGGGTGTGACGCAGGCTCGGCTCATCTTTTGCGAGCTTTGATGACATGCAGCGTTCTCATACGGAATATCTCACTGGTTAATTCGAAGCCAGTTTGCATCACGCGCCATGGATAATTGATTGATACACGCTCCGGGCTAACAGCGCTCATGGCAGCCGAGATCCACCAGAGACTCGCTCCGGTCTGAGACTCCTGAATCTCGTTTCCCAACACAAGTGAACATGTCAAGAAGAAGAGCGTTCGGGAGTGGCCTCGAGTTGGCCGCGCCGGAACGCTCTTCTGGTGTTCATTGGGCCGGTCTGGGATTGTTGAGCAACACGACGGCGGAATGAAAGTATTTGGACACCCCCGCTCCGACATCCAACTTTTCGCGCCCTTTTTGAACCTGGTCGGTGAGCTGGAATTTGAAAGTGTTCAGTGAAGTTTCTCAAAGACCACGAGCTTAATTGCTTCATCCAAAAGTACAACATGGCGAAACTCTACTTCCGATACGGTACTGTCAGCAGCGCCAAGACCCTTAACCTTTTGGCTGTGGCTCACAATTACAATGTTCAGGTACGTCCATTACGCCGATCTAGAGCTGATTTATTTCCGCGCCCTTTTTATAGAAGCCCCACCCCACGTGACCGAGTCATCGTGTTTGAGCATGCACTGTTGCGCTTGGGGCAGACGCGACTGTGGTGTGCAGTATCACTGTATGCTTCTTCCGTGTGTTGAATCCCATATCACTTCCCATGTGTTTGTGTGTGAATCGGAGCTGTTTTCTCAGAGCTTCTGCTCAGGCTCACATTGGCAAGTCCGTCAATCGTTGGCCATACTCACACGCGACACTGCTAATCATCCACAATCCGCTGTATAGGGCAAGACTGTTCGCATTGCCAAGCCCGAAATCGACACTCGCTTTGGCGCTGACGAAGTGAAGTCACGCGCAGGCTTGCAGAAGATTGCGGACCTCGTTTGGAGTAAGGGCGAACGCATCGCAGTTGAGCAATTCGACAACGTTCACTGTCTGATCGTCGACGAGTGTCAGTTCCTTGATCCAGAACAGATCGACGCTCTGCGTATCATTGCAGATCGTGGCTGCCCAGTAATCTGCTATGGCCTTCGCACAGACTTTCGCCGAGAGCTATTCCCAGGCTCAAAGCGCTTGATGGAGCTCGCCGACTCCATTGAGGAGGTGAAAACAACATGCTACTTCTGCAACAAGAAGGCTGTCTTCAATCTCAAGATGGTCAACGGTAAGGGAACACTTTCGGGTGCGCAAATTGACCTTGGTTGCGAGGAGAAGTACCTTCCCACGTGTGCGCGCCACTTCACTGAGAAAACTGCACATTGCCTCAGCCCCGAGCTCGCAGCATTGAGCCTTGGTACATCCACTGCAGCAGACCCAGACTCTTCCGCACTGTCGTCGATTGGTGTCGATGCTGATGCGACTGCTTTGAATGTCTCGCATGCCGATTCTGAGAGTGCGTCATCGCAATCTTCCCAACAGATGTGCAACACTCCACCGTACCAGGCTGCATTCCAGGGCTTGAACAGCTGTGACGCTGAAGGGATTCGGATCTAAATCCTAGTCAGTCACTCACCTAGGTTTTACCATTCAGTCTTTGAGGCTCTTCACAGAGTATGTCATCTATCCTTCGAACTGCGCTCGCACCACTGTTTTATCGCATTCGAGGACATTGTAAAGTAATCTCTCAATGTATATACGTATTTGGCTATAAAAATCATCTTATTATTAACAAAAGTATGTCCTCAGGGTGTACTTGCTGGTCATCCCTAGATCGACATCCCGTGACACACCTAGTCAGTGAATCTTTCAATACTCTTCTAAGCGTTTAGCGTACCAGAACCTTCATTATCCATTTGTAACAAAGGCAGGTATTAGAGCCATACATGACCCTAGATTATACAACCAGACTGGGGCAAGGGTTTACTCTTTCATCGCAGCACTATCGAATTATCACCTATGGAACTATGACGAATACATAACCTGTATTCCTTTTACGGAGTGTACTTTGCTTACGCTTGGTGGACATTGCGAGGTGCACACAAAGTTGGGCAAGCGTTTAGATGGTAAGGAGGAAGAGGTGGAGGCGAGGGAATTGGAGTCGATCGCGACGTAATGACCAGCGATTGTGAAGTCAAAGCGCACTGTCGGCACGCATGGAAGGAGCGCAGATTTACGGGATCTCTGATATAGTTGATGTACGAAACTAAGACTAACTAGAAGACACGTAACAAATACGCAATGATAGCTAATAGGTCAAATGGGATATGATAGAAGGTTAATGACGTCAGGTATGGTATGACTGGTACGACTTTCATACCAGGCTGCACAACTTTGCCGAAACCAAGGGAACGAGATGTCTGAAACAAAACGAAACATAAAGCGAGACTAGATACATCATCACTGTGGTAACCTTGGGTAGCAAATGAACGCTCTTGTGTGTGTGTGTGTGTGTGTGTGTGTGTGTGTGTGTGTGTGTGTGTGTGTGTGTTTGAGTATTTGGGTAAGTAAGGAAATGGCGGTTGTTCTCCGATTGTTTTCGCAAAGCGCCACCATGGTAGCTCGAGTCAGAATACGATATGATGATTGAGTCGATGAAACAAAATGCCTGTAAAAGGATCTGTGCTTCGAACAATCAGAGTGAGCGGCAATAGCACTAGTAGTTCGCAACAAGCATGATGCTTAGCGTGCTCGCACTCGAAGTTGGTGAGGCAGTCAATACAAAACAAAGCGCAATGTATCCACTTCTTGTCCATGAAGCACCAGCGAGTAGAAAAATCAGTGTGGTGATCACCGCATTCAGTGGATACGCGTGGGAGGGGACCTAGTGGAAGGCGGGGGGTGACTAGCCTTGTGGATACGAATGAATGGATATTAAGACTCGGTCAATAAGGGTACAGGAGCTGTGGATAACCGAGAGAGGACGAATAGACATTGAGTGGGAAAGAGCAAGGGGAAAAAGGAGCGATAGACGATAGTGGTACTGCAAAGGTTCGCTAACTAGTCATGCAAGACAAGTTAGCACGCCGGTGCGTTGTGTTGGGAAGAAAGCAAAGGTGTTGATGCATACTCCCCACAGAAGGCGGCATTTCGTGAGATGGATGGACTGATGGGGTTGATGGCGGGAATGCCACCAACCGGTGTGCAGAGTCGCTGAGATGGATCGATCATCTCGTGAGACAGATATGCTATCAACTTGAGACAACATGCAAGGAAGCCTGACATGTAGGTGGGCATAAAGGCACCAAGGACTCTCTTCCCGATCTATACGACCAACATAAACCAGGAAACTTGTCTCATTGGGGCAATGGCTCACGGGTGTAACATGTCCTCCCCTACACGTTTTGATCGGCATTCACTTTCGTTCTTTGCTTTGAACAGAGTGGGAGCGATGTGATGAGAGTACAAGTTCACATATCAACGTGGATGCTTGCGAAGTAGAAATTGATTTGGAAATTGTTGACCAACAAATGAAAATTAAGTGCAACTGAGCAAGAATCAACAAGAAGTGGTGCAGCCTGAATAACAAGGACTAGGGAAAGGGAAAAATCCAAAAGACGCGGGGCCAAAGTAATCGAGGTGCATGGGAGTTTGGGGGGGGGGGGGGGGGGAGGGGGGGGGGGTGCAAAAATCGGGGAAAGGGGGGGAAAAAAACTTGTTAAAACTGTGGGGGGGGGGGTTTTTTTTTTTTTTTAAAATCCTCGT
>Ga0180217_1000965_pt1 | contig 35820 bp, 10 predicted proteins | sample eDN3rd37CBELigOP_FD_128521 | JGI IMG/M metagenome (GOLD analysis project Ga0180217, IMG submission 128521) | Enriched Organic Plus compost microbial communities from Emeryville, California, USA - eDNA 3rd pass 37_C BE-Lig OP (version 2) (version 2) ... | reverse complement strand
GGTTTGAAAACACGAATTTCAAACCCCTCTCCGCCCAAGGAGAGCGTGGGCAGTTTCCTCGGGTGGATGGGTTCTCCTTCGGTCGGTGTGGGGTGCGGCAGAGGCGGCAAAAGTACCACTACTAATGGGAGGGTGAAATCAGAGGAGAAAAGACACGAAAGCGGCTTCGCAAGCTTAGTGGTACTCGTGTTTCTTATTGTATTCGATAATTCGCCCTTTTGCATATTCTAGAATGCGATCGTTTTTGTTCGCATTGCTCGTAGTGGTGTGCATTTTCGCCGCCAATGCACACGCTGCTTTGCCCAACGAGCAAGTCAACGAGCCAAGTACGTCTTTCCCCACTCTGCAATGAGTGCATGGCCTTGAAGCCTAGTGCATGTGATGTGTCGCGCTGTTTTCGTGTCTCCCTGCCTGTCCCTTACCAAGCAGCTATCTGTCTCGCACCTGGCATTCGACTTTCTAGATCCTTTCGTAAGGATGCTCTCTGACTCGGACAAGGCAAAGCTCGAGCTTGCAGCGGACATGGCAGCTCTGCACCACAAGGTGCTCGAGTTGACCCAGAAGCTCCCTCCTTAGTACGTATCCTTGACTGGATCCGGCACCCAGCTCCCCTCTTCCCTCGATTGCAGTGTGCAAAGTGTCGGGTTGCATGCCCTTTCTCATCGAAGCCCCCTGTTGACCCCGCCTATCTTTCTCATCTAGCCGCGTTCCCCATAAGCGACCTAACGTGCGAGGAGTCGTTGCAGATCAGATTGGTTTCCTCCCAATGCAACCGCCCAGCGCTCTTCTCGAGACCGAAGCGGAAGTTGGCGAGGGAGTCGAGGCAGAAACGTATGCAGAAGCAGATGCCGATGTCGTGGCTGACGCTGAGGCTGACGCCGAGGCTGATGCTGACGCTGACGCTGATGCTGAAGCGCAAGCTGAGGCTGAAGAAGGGGCCCAGCAAAGGATGTAAATAAACCACACGTTTAAGCAAGCTGAGCAGACCTGTGATTCGGAGTTGAAGAGATTGTAGTGAGTTGTATTTAGAAGCGTTAGAGGGTAGTATTTGAGCTAAAATGAACCAACTCATCAAGATTCGAACTTACCGGTAAACACATTACACCGGCAGAGGGGTTCTCTGGCCTGGGAGCAGGCCTGCGATAGTTCGCAGGCTTTGTACGAGCTCGTTCGTTGCAGATTGTGAGCCCAAGACAATGCCAACGACAAATTCTTGCTGCATAATGGTGTTCGTGGCTGGATCGATCTGCTTACGCTGAATGCGGAGCTTCAATTCGTCACCGGGGAAGTACGCCTGAAGGGCTCGATACAGCGCGTTCGTGTTCTTGACCCTGAGCTCCATATCATCGGTAACCACACTCAGGACGACATCCTTCGAGCACAATCCTGACGCTTGCGCACTGGAGCCCGGGGTAACCTTGCGAACGATACAAGCCTGATCAGAATCCGACACAATGAAACCCAACTTGGGCTTCATTCTGCGAAGTGCATCTAACGCAGTTGATGGTAAAAGGACAGGGAAGTCCGGAATAGGCAAATTGACCGATGCACGAAGAGCGCGTACACGCAAGAGCGAGAATGAGCGAGGCTGAGTAGACCCCACCTCCACAGTAAGGCTCTCGATTCGAGAGTCCGACGCTCGACGTACTTCGACTTGTACTAGGCTTCCTGGAATAAGCTTAGAGGTGATAGATCGTAGGTCCTGCAAGGTGTGAACTTCTCGTCCACCAACAGACAGGACAATGTCTCCTGGGACGACGGTTGCCTGCACGGCACCACCTTCTCGCGCCAAGGCAATGACCTGGAGCGATCGGAGGTGTGGCGCTGTTGGGTCGTATGCGCCAGGTTCGACTTCAGGAGCCGACTGAGACTCAATAGGCTTGCCAAACGCATCAAGCTCGCAGCATGTCATGCCCAAATCAGGACGGATATGAGAGAGCGCTTGAGTCACACGGTGTGGGTCAGAATACAAGGCTGAACCATATGAGGCCGGGACCGCGTTAGGATCCTCAGACTCACGTTCCAAAGCGACCGTGACGTCTTCCGAGAAGGCCAAGTCGTCCGTGTCTGCGTTGGACGCATAACTAACCGCCGCATACCCCGTTTCGCTGACAAAGGGCAAGATGGGATCAGCAACTTCGGACTTCGCCTCATACTCCTCACCCTTTCGCACGGTCGCAGGTGTAGACGGCTGAGGGGCCGAATCCTCGGTAGATGAGGCTTTCTTGACCACTAGAACCTTAGAAGCACCGTGTCCGGCAATGCGCCGTAGGGAAAGCAAGGTTTCCTGTGGAACCGGGACTCCCTCTGCGGTTCTTGCGGAAGTAGGCAGATAGAGTGTGAATGGACCAGAATCACCTGGTGGTTGCACATCAAGAACAAGAGGGTCGCCCGGGAGAAGAGCCTCAATAGCTGCAATGTAGAAGCGTTCAGCGCGGCTGTTTCGTGGGGTCTCGTTTGCAACCTGCTTCTCTTCAGCGTGTTCATCGTCTGTTAAAGAGATGAACTCAACACCATTCACGGCCACAATACAGTCACCCTGGCGCACTCCGCTTTGTTCTGCGGCGCTACCAGGCTCGACTCCCACCACGAAGAGAACGGGCTCTGATTGTGTTGCCGTTACCGCAACCTCGATGTTGGGGTCGGGTGTCAATGCATGAAGCTCAGCTAATGCAGCGCTGGCATCGAGCAATCTCAGCTGCTCGGCGACTGGCCAGCCAATCAGCGAACGTAAGATGCGGATGGCGAACTGGGATGGTCGTCTCTGCGTCTTTTGTGGGTTCGACGATGCTGGAATAAGCCTCGTATCGATCGAGAGTTCGATGGGAATTTCAACCAAGGTTCCGGAAGCCCGACGAGCTACAACTACGCACACATCTCCCACGGTTCGGTGGGCAAGAAGGCGGCGCAACTCTGTCATTGAGGTCACACTAACGCCATCGATGCTTAGGATATAGTCTCCCTCAATGATTTCGGCCTGCGCAGCACCTCCGTCACGGTCAACTGAAACAACTTGAAGCTCAATCTTGTAGCGAGCGGATGGCAGTTGGTTGTCATCGTTGGACTGCACTTCAGCCTCACCGCTTTGGGAGTCAGGAACGACCACGAACATTACTTCACAACCAAGCGAGGGCGGGAGGAGGCGGAGCAAGTCGGAAATGCCCTCAGGGTCAATGACATTCGAAGCTGCAAGCTCCGCTTCACCACCCTTTTCAAGAGCAGCAACTGCCCTTTCTTGAATCAGACCCGACAGTACATCGAGCGATGCCGCAACCGCAGCAAGACCATCACGGTTATAGACCTCAAGCACGAAATCAAGTGATGACCAGTTAGATTGGGCAGGTTGCTGTGACTGGATCAGTTTGATAAATTGCTTAGCTACCGCGGTAAGTACGTCAGAGGCACGCTGTGAAAGGCCAAAGGACATACCAGCCATATTGCGCAGCGCACGCAGTTGCTCGACCGACGGCGTTCCACCCAGTAACGAAGAGCTCTTGGCGTGAACCTCAGCCCATACGCATGAAGGCATACCAGCAACTGGTGCTGGTTGCAGCCTGGTCTTTGGCTCTTGCACTCCACTCTCACCCGAGGCATCGGTGTCTTCGGACGGACCTTCATGAATCTGGATCACCTGTGGTTGTGGGGTTGGGTCACCATCACCAGGTAATACAAAGATGGGAACGAACGAGCCTGGAACGAACTTGGACACGATATCACGATACACTTCGTGTGCCAAGGGACGAGGTGAGTCTCCGTCGGAGTTTTCAAGCGCCTCTCGATGAAGCTCGTTCTGGATGTCGACGATTGTGAAATCACCGACTCGCACGATCATGTCTCCGGCCGCGATGCCAGCCCTAGCTGCAGGACCATCTGGCTTCACCTTTTCGACATACAGACCCGTTTGTGGTCCCGCGTCACCAAAATCCAGTGTTGCGGCATCCACACCATGTACGCCAAGAGTTGCCTTGAGCTCTCTGTTAATGAGTTCAGTTGCGATTTCGCGTGATTTCAACGAAGTTACGATGTGGGCCGAAGGGCTACCATCCGATTGTGTGGTAACTAGATCTCGCGCTTGCGCCTCGGCAGATGGTAGTCCGGCCTGGCTGCGGAGCAATCGAATTCGCTCGAGAGGGAACGTGTCTAGTAGTTCTTCTTGAGGGGAGAGTTCAACAAACATTGCTTCAGGCCGGCAGTCGGTTGCGCGCAGCACACGAAGCTTGAGGAAATCACCTGGATGCATCTGCGCAATAAGATCCTGAAGAGCGTGAACGCGCCGATGAGGCAATGTGAGGCTGTTTCCATCCTCTGAATCGTACTCAGCAGACGAAGGCGACGAGATATCAATGTCACTGACATGAGTAATGACATCACCTTCTGTCAGACCCACTTGTACTGCACCACCTCGAGGGTCTACACGCGCGACATACAAGCCTGCATTGGAAAGTGCGATATCGGCACCTAGCCATGCTGGAATACGCTGCAGAACGGTCTGTGCACGTGTACTGATTGGTAGAGATTCATCATTGAGGATGCTTAGGACCTCTGCGATTGCTTCGGATGGTGATAGCTCCTGTTTGCTCAACGTATGGCCAAAAGAAACGCCTTCGCCGGATGGCTGACTAAAAAGTGTACGCGAGCCTCGTGAGCCTCGTGCTCTAGGCGATCGATACTTAAGGCCAATATAACTACCACGCCAGAGCAATCCCGCCCCAAGCCCTGCATATTGAGGCTGCGGCTCCGTACCAGCATGAATAGAGTCGTATGAAACAGCAGCGATGTGCTGGTTGTAGGTCATAATAGAACGAAGGAAGCGAACAAATTGCACCGGTACAAGTGTGCGGGCACGAGCGTTTAGGGAATTGGCAATATCAGCTAGTTCGCGCGAGCGCTCTGCTGCGCCTGGTCGTAACTTGCATGGCAGCTCGACCAGAAGGCGAACACGCTCGACGCCATCCGGGGAATCGGCACTATGACGCTTGACGAAGATAGAAATTTGATCACCTGGCAGCCTTCGACGAAGCTCTCTCATGATGTCACGAGAGCTACGAACAAGAGTTGAGCCAATTTGCTCGATAGTGTCGCCGATGCTCAAGCCAGCGAAGAATGCCGTGCTATCGGAATCAATTCCCACCACAGTGGTGGAAAGCATGGGCTCTGAAAGGAATTCCGCCTCCTCTTCAACGTCGAGATCATCAGCATCATCAGCATCATCAGCATCATCCTCGTTAGAACCGTCGCTCTCGGAGACCTCATTCTCTGATGATCTCAACTGCTGTTGCTTGCGCCGCTTCTCAAGTCTTGCACGGAACTCAGCATCCAGTGCGGCCTCAGTCTTGTCATCAAACGGCTCGAAAAGTACACCAAGGTCCACCTGGAGTCCTGCAACAACGGAAGCTGCGACATGCGGTGAGGTGAACAAAGGCGAACTCGAAGCAACCAACCCTGCGCGATTACGAAGGGCTCTAATGGCTGGCTGATTGTAAGTCGCAGATTCTCCATGTGCCTCCAGGAAGATGTGCTCAGCTCGGCCATCAAACGCTCGGATAACTTTCAGATGGATCATGTCGCCAGGAAGTGTCATGTGCTCGAGTTCGGTTAAGTCACTAGGGCTTGTCACACGCTCTTCGTTCACATGAGTAATCCAGTCTCCTGGGCGAAGTGTGGCATGTGCAGCGGCACCAAACGGATCGATGTAGCTGACGATGATGCCTGGTGGGGATACCGAATCACCCACTTGTGGCTTGCGCTTACCCTGGAATGCGGCAAGAAGCATGGAGTCTTCATGCTGTTCATCATCATCGGCAGTATGACCGCTGGAAGGTTTAGAGCTGTTGCTCATTGCAGCAGCCTTATCAGCGGCGATCGCGTCCTGAATGAGTTGATCGACCTCCTTGTCCAAAGGAGTCGGTTGATCAGATTGCGTAGGAGGCACCGTCGCCAACTTTGCAGCAATTTGAGCTCGAGCATGGTCCAGAAGAGCCCTTCGTGAGAAATACGATGCTCGCTTTTCCATCAGTACCACAACGTCAGCAGCAGATGCCACAGTTGTGGACATGCCAAATGTGCTCGAGATGGAACGAAGTGTTAACATTGCTTCGGACTTCGAAACATCAACTTGAGTTGCGTCCTCAGATGTTTGTGCTGCCGAGGCAGAGCCAGAGTCATCTGCTTTGAGATGAGCGCTGAGCGCGGCTCCAAGCTTATCCAACTCCGATTCATCAATGGCTTCCGCACCGTTGGCACCGTCTTCCTCTCGCGCGACCTTGCGAGCAATTTCCTGCAGCTCTTCCGCGGTAGGTGGTGGCCGAGGGGCTCGAGGTCGCTGTGCGATTCTCTGCCCAAGGTTAGAGTCCGTAGCGACCAAAGAGTGCCAGTACCGAATAGTGTCTTGGGTTTCCTCCTTTGCTCCCAACTCGATCTCAAGATCTGTGATTTGGCACACCTCAAGCAGGCCACCCAGACGCGCCAGGAGAGCCTCTGTTGAGGCACCCCCGCGGACGATCTCGAGAACGCGTTCACGCTGCTCTATCGTTGCTTGTGGCATAAATCGAAGAACTTGGAGAACGACGTTGTGGCCAGGAACAGGGGCCATGCTTTGGAGCTCGGACTTTGCCGAAGTCACTGTCGCTTCTTCAAGGAGGGTGCTTGAAATCTCGCATGGCTCATCATTGACAGCAAGAATCAAGTCACCTGGCTGTAGCAACATGTACGCCTGGAAGTGAACATCTGGTTTTGCAACCTCTGTGATAACGTACGCCGATGAATTTGCTTGAACTAAGGCGTTTGCATTAAGCTTCGCTTCACCGGACAAGGCAGCTACGATTCCTGAAAGCTCCGCCCCCGACTTGGCATCGAAGCCACGTTCCAAAATTGCTTGTTTGAGCTTGTGATACGCGTCAATGGGTTGGAGCAATGGCACGTTATACTCGGGTAGACCAGCGAGTTTGCGATGGCTTCTGATCGCTGTCAGTGCCATCGCAGTTGAGCCGATCTCGAGCACAAGCGTTTCCTCGCGGGCATAGAAAGACGACGCACCTAGAGCACGGCGCACGCGGACAGAAATGCAATCTCCTGGTAGCTTCCCGGCCAAATACTCATCCAGCTCCTCTGCTGTTGAGAGGACGTGGCCTTCGACCGATACAATATTGTCACCAATAGCCAGTGTCGCACGGGCAGCGCTAGAGTGGGGTGGAAGTGTCGTTTCAGAGTCGTGGCCTTCCGGCGCTTGAACAATCAAGCCGACCTCAGGAGCTCGAGCGGGGACAGCTTTGAGTCCGAGCCAGCGTGGCAGTGATTGTAGGATTCGCAGGGAAGACTTCTCCTTGGATGATTTTTCTTCAGGATCAGGATCCTTCTTCGAGTCACCATGAGAAGGCTCACCATCGCCATCGTCGTCGCTGCTACCGTCACCATCGTCACCTCCAGGTGCCCCGGGCGCGAGTTGGCCTGGAGACTGCTCAGCAGCTCCTGAAAGAGCCTCAACAGCCCGTGCCAAGTCATCGAGAGTCTCACCCGTGGATGTGCCGGCAACTGATGTGCTCTCAAGACCAAACCGAGAGTCACTGGCCGAGCCGAAAGGAGTAGCAGGCGAGGCGGACTCCGCGCCTTGCGCCAAACGCGCGGTCAACGTCAAGACTGTCTTATCCGGCCGCCGTCGCGCGCTAAGAGGTCTCAACAGATCACCTGGTGTTGTCGACCTTCGGGATGTGTGTGGATAGAGTTGCTTTGCCTCAGGAATAACCCTTCCCTTCAATGCGTCTGGATCGTCGAGGATGGCTGTAGCTTCCCTCATGACACTCGCTGCATCACCCAAAATGTCCACAACGCCCGTGGTGCTAGGGTCCTCTGGAGAACTTTGTGTTTGATCTCGTGTGCGAGTAGCAGCATTACGCTGGATCGCGTGTTGAAGAGCCTCAAGTACAACACGGTCCAGATGTGAAGCCAAAGCGTGGTGAACCTCAACACGCTCGCGCACTGTATCCAGAACCGAGGGCAAAAACTCATTTGCCACTTCTCGTGCAGCCGCATCATAGAAATAGCCAACTCGCTCGAGTTCTTCCATCGCAGCTCTGCCAGCCTCCTCAAGCATCTGTTTTGATACAATTTCACGAGTCTTATCCTGTGCACGCATTTTCTCCGTCGCCAAGCGTTCTTGCTCGTGCTTGCGGCTATTTTCGATCTCGCGTGTTAGTCTTGCATCCTTCTGCTTCAATGCTTGCAGGTTAGCTGATACAGTACCAAGTCGATGAGCAACCTCCTGTGCATATTCATAAATTTCCTTCATCTCCTCCTCCTCGAGCACCTCGACCATCGCCTGCTCCAGTCCATTCTCACACAACACGTCGAGAACGGGCTCGACGTGCATATCAAAGTCAAAAAGCTCTGCGTAATCTGTCATCGTTGAGGCATCCCTCTGCACGAAGGGCTCTCCATGTGGAAGCTGAATCGACTGATAGGGATTGAATAATGGCTCCGAGGGAATATCCATTTCCGGCGCGGTTTGTGTTTCGAAGTCGGCTTGAATCTTGGCCAAACGCAGGTCTTCCAGAAAGGGATCCGTCTGGACCGCGCAATGTGCTCGACCCTCCACAGGTGGTGGAGTGGGAGATCGGAATGCGGCCTCTGCGAGTTCTTCAGGGTTGACTCCAGTACTACCAGGACGCGAGGATCCTGCGCCACGGGACGACATGGGCGCGCTTCGCAGGTTGCCGGTCCTACCAAAGGCCGATCCCGTGCTGGTGGCAACTCCGGAGGCCGTGCGTCCACCTGCTCCTGCATTTGGGGATCCCATACCGGCAATTTGGCCGGCCTTGGCTATCGCCTTAGCAAAAGCGCTTCCGCGTATAACTCGGCGGTCATACATAATGTTACCCACGGGTTTGGGCTGCTGCCGAGCCCCCAGCGGGCGAGGCTGCTCCACTGCTACGTGGACGCCAGAAACGGCTTTGGGGGCAGCGGCGAAGGCGTAGCCACTTTGGGACATTTAAATGGATAGGGGTGAAGCCTGAGAGAAAACAGGCCGTGCGCCGACGCGAGGCGTGTAAAGATCAGACTCAATCGTTGTCTCGACCCCGGTGTACTGCGCAAATCGCACGAAATACGCGGAAACTCGAGCTACACCCGAATAGGTCTAGAAAAAGAGTAGGTAAGTGTGTGGTTAGGATAAGCTGCCAAGTCAAGATAACGCAATGAAACAATTCATAATACACACATCTTGCATTATAGGGCAACTTGAACCCTCCTACATTACCCCATCCCATGCAATTGGGACAAAACCAACCCCCAGTAACCGCCCGTTTTTGAACGAAAACCCTGTCCAAAATTCAAATTTCCCTGGCTGAGGCACAGCTCGAGCTGACGGGGACGATGGGAAACCACCCCCGCGTTGGAGAACAGAAGGGTGGTGAACGATCTGAATACACCGTAGCTTAGTTGACCAGGTCAAGGTCTTTTCATGCAAACTCCTACCTGCACCCTAATCCGTATATTCTTCATTCTACAGACCCTAAATGCACAGCTTACAGAGCGGCTTCAGCCGTGCCTTGAACCCTTTCACCACATGCGTGACGTACCACGTTGTTTAATTACCGAAAACCGCCGCAGCATCGACTTACATACACTCTCCAGCAACCTTCGTGACACCCGAGTGCAAGCCGCTTCACCACATGGCAATCGTAGTTTCCTCGTCCGAGCCCGTGGCGAATATTTTGTGCACCCTTGCGCTCTCTCGATATAGCAGGTTGTCGTGACTGCTTAGCTGTATGAACCAATTCGTTGCATGAGTACATCATCAGGAACTCTGCTGCCGCATGTAGAATCTTCATCAACTGCGTATCTAGTCTGTTCGGTTGTTAGCATTTATCTCGGACTGAACCCACTTAGTGGAGATTGTGTGATGTGCCTGCAAATCCCACTAGACCGCTTCGCTCAGCTTCTCACAAAATACTGCGATGCATTTCAACTCTAATGTGTAGGTTCCCGTCAATGCCGTGCTGCCGCATCGATCCTGACGAGCTGTTCGCGTACAACACCTTCAAGGTCCGTTAGAGAGAATCAAATGAACCGGCTCAAAGAATGCCTGTGAGCGTGTAGATACTCCCCCGAATTGCTGCTATTGTCGCGTCCTGCCATCACTGAATCAGGAGCTCACGATCTAACTATGTAATACTACAATTGTAGGTTGTTCGAGTCAAGGACCGTGTTTTGGGCCTCCTTCGGCTAGGACTGATCTTGGTCATCTTCGCGTACATTGTCGTCAAGGTTATCATCTTTGATAAGGAGTACAATATCCACGATACACCAGTCGGTACAGCCCGGACCAGTCTTGAGATGGTAAGTTGAGCATGTTCAAAGCCTGTCTACAAGTATCGCTCCTCGCTGCGGCTCGAGTCAAGCTAATATCTTATATCGACGACCTGCTTTCTACGACTTCACATTGTATAGCCCAAGGATGCCAATAGGAACCCAATCCCAATTGTTCTCGAGGACTATCCATTTTGCCCTGGCCCCAATCGCAATTGGCGAGACAATGAGAACTTCCCATGCCAAGTTTGGGACGAGTATGCCGTGCGGTACCCAGACGATGAACTCAATGCTATTTTCATTGCCACGCGAGCGTCCATCACAAACCAGCAATACCACTGTGGTGCCCAGAATACTCCCAATGCTCCAACGGTCGAAACCGAGTGTGTCAACCCGTTCCTCGGAAACACGACAGAAACTGTATTCTTGGCAGGTGTCACTGAGTACACAATTGGTCTTAAACATCAGTTCCGTGCCCCGCAGTTTGCAGTAGCGGAGCCCCATAATTCCCAATACGCTGGATCTTCAAACACTTACTATGGAGAGCTCTTGGATCAAGAAGGCAAGGTCCTCAAGACTTTCCCTCCGGTGCAAGACGATGTGCCAGATGTTCTTCCTCTCTCGCTACTTCTTCAAGCTGCAGGCGCAAACCTTACCGAATCGTCACAGACTCAAGAAAACTCTCAACTGTACTCCGGAATCGTTTTGATGCTATTTGTGAACTACAACAATCTCAATGGCAAGACGCGCTATACCTATCGAGTACAGCAAATCGAAGGCGCGGATTATAAGAACTTTGAGCCGCGTAGCAGCAATCCCAGTGACATCACAGCGCCTCGTACGCTCATTAAGCGAGCCGGCGTTAAGACCGTCATTATTATCAACGGTGATCTCGCGAAATTTGACTTCCAGACGTTGCTAATCCAGGCAGTATCCGCAATGGGTCTGCTCTCGGTAGCTACCTTAGTTGTCGAGTTGGTTATGTTGTATATCCTTCCACTTCGTAAGTACTACAACAATGTTAAATTCGAGGAGACAGAAGACTTTGACGTCGTGCGCGAAAAGCTCGAACAAGCCGAGGCTCAAGAGCAGGCTCAGCAGCAAGGCTTCCGAAACCAGCTTGCCCAATTGCGCCAGGCAGGTGTGATTACTAATTATGAATCGCTGAGCGAATCACGTAGCTTCGCTCCCAGCGATCATGGCTCCCCCCCTTTCCGACCTTCCCCTCATCTGCAGCTCCCAGAGCACCAGAGGATCTTATAATCAAAACCGTTATATGATTATGTTCGTTGTTTATTTACTCAGCGGCAGTGTGTCGATTGCGTCGTGTTTACTCAGCCTGTTTCGGCTATCTCTGTGAGTACTCGTCGGTTGTATGTGCTGTACTAGTTGCATTGGTGCTTGGCCCCCAAACAATTGCTTCTTCATTTCGTTTCTGTACCGAACTTGTTCCATCATAAATCCCCTTTTCCTGAACTGTGGTGCCGGCCAGCGCACTGGTCAACCTATCCGGATGCCTAAACTGTGGACGAACCCACCCGTCCTCCGTGAACTGCCCCTTTGGGCCGTCGATCAAAAGCTCCTAGGATTTTTTTTCAGGCAAGCTGTCACATCTCCAAGATAATCGTATCTGCACACCTACGCAGTGTGCCTTTATTTAGATCATAGCACTATCCTTCATTCCGCAAGATGATCCGTACCGTTGCTGGGCGACTCCTCAAACAAGCACTTTGCCGCGCAAATCTGACAAAGGTTGGAAAGGCTGCGTTCAGTAATAGGGCACCTACGGGAGATCAAGCGTTTACCAGGGTTAGCCTGTATGGCAGCGGTCCTGAGATGACATATGGTGGGGCCCTGTCATTCCTACGCAGGAAATACACCAAGAGTCTCACTGGCCATGGCCCCAACGGCGAAGAAGTCGCCGACGTCGTGGTGTCTGGCATCCCATATGATGGTGCTGTCACCTATCGCTCAGGTTCGAGACTAGGTCCTCGTGCGGTAAGTTATTGAACATGGAGTCCTTCTGCACCAGTCGCTAAGCTGTTGATGTGTGATTGGTCTGTGAACCCAACTAGTTTGAACCTCACCGAGACCTACCCAAACCCAAACCTGTGTTCTCGATCTCTTCTAGATCCGAGAGGCATCTGTTCAGCTGGCTGAATTGAAGCCCTATCCGTGGGGATTCGACCCTTTCGAGAAACTGGCCGTAATTGACTATGGAGATGTGTTCCTTGACCCCCATCACCCAAGCACCATCCCTACCACAATCACTAACCATGCGAGACAACTCCTTCAACCCGTGAAATACAAGGGTGGAGCAGGAAAGCGAGCGAAGATGCTTAGCTTCGGTGGTGACCACTTCGTGACCTACCCGCTGTTGAAGGCCCACGCGGAGGCATATGGGGCACCTTTGTCTCTTATTCACTTCGATGCCCACTGTGATACCTGGAAGCCAGATGAAGCGAACGACTTGAACCATGGGACGATGTTTTACCACGCCGTGAAAGAGGGTATCGTTGACCCTACCAAGTCCGTTCAGATCGGAATCCGCACATTTAATGATGATTTTATGGGATTTAATGTTCTAGGTGCACCATGGGTTCACAAGCATGGCATCCAAGCTGTCCTTGAAGTAATCAGAAACAAGGTTGGTGCGGGTCTGGACGCAAGCGAGCAACGTCCCGTGTATTTAAGCTTTGATATTGACTGCCTCGATCCTGCTTTTGCCCCAGGCACGGGAACGCCAGTGCCAGGGGGATTGTCAAGTGCGCAAGCGCTCGAGATCGTTCGAGCATTTGCCGATCCAAGCCTTGGTATCAACATCGTAGGTGCGGACATCGTTGAAGTTGCTCCTGCCTATGATCATAGTGAAATTACCTCCCTTGCCGCAGCTCACATCGCATGCGACATCCTATGCGTGTGGTCTATGCAAACTGACAACATTTAGCGAGTCGCAACAGGAAACGCTAGTCTGAACCAGTGCATGTTATCCACATTGATCTGTATTTGAGTCTGAATCCAGGGGACAAGCCTGGAGCACTATAATTTAAGTAACAGTGGTTTTATATGTAGTCTAGCAATAAAGTGTACAAAGCAACCACAGAGAAACAGAAGTTAATATACGAATGCCGTTTTGCAGCAGTATTGTCTAACTATAAACTCGCAATTCAATTAGTCGGACTTGTTCGTCGAGGATCGACGAGATGGGATGCAAAGTCGCAGGAGAACAATAAGACTTGCAACGATTACAACTAGAATCCATCCGTCAAACCCAAGACCTCTGTTTTGACTACGATACGACGTTCGTGCTTGGGGTGAGGAACTGAGCACTGGCGTGCTAGCGCTCGAAGTGGATGAAGACATCCATGCCGCCAGCATCTTCGTCGTATAGTTGTCGCTTTGCTTCGCGAGCGCCTTGCAATCGAACTTACGTGCCTTACGCACCAAGACATCGACTAATGAAGAGAACTGATACGAGTTACCCAGCAAGTGAGGAATCTTAGTTACTGCTTTGGCGAAATCAAGCTTCTGTACGAGCTTACGCATTCTGTGGATACGGAAAACTGCACTTCGGTACGCCTTGCGCGTGAGCTTAAATTCGGAAAGACCAATCCACTCAGGAATGTTAATGCCACGGTTATCCTTGGTCTTCTCTGAATATGTCTCATTCAGGATTGCCGCATTCGCAACAGTCGTACGAACCGTACGGAGTTTGAGCACTGCACGGTTAATAATTGACGTTGCCTTGCGGATCGCAGTAATGATGTAATTGCGATGCAATGCGTCAATATGAAGTTGGGAGAAGCGAATCGAATATTCTGAAGATGAAATAGGGGAGAGAGGGTTGTCGCCGACAGCCCAAGGCCAGCTCTGAGACTCTCGATAGTGGACCTCATCAAAGGTCTGGTAAGAAGGCAACAGGCCGCCGAGGAGCTGTGCAGTACTGGCGACCATTGCACGGAGAGGGTTGCGCAAGTTCCAGAAAATTGGGCGCTGATTGCACTGCAGGACACTCTCCCAAAGTCTGTAGTTGCTTTGAACTGCAATAACCATGGATGGCAATGCGCGCGCCTGGAAGTGCTTATCAACGAACACAGGCAGTGGTGAGTTGATCGAGAACATGAAAATGGGGATTTCTCGTGTACCCTTGGGAAGTGGGCCATGTTGAGTCAAAAGACGCTCACGCAACTCATGCTCAACTACCTTGGAATCGATGTAGAGTCGCTTAATTGGAGCGAAATGACCATCGAACATGAGAGCAGGGACCACAGACGAGCGTAATGCGGATGCATATGCCATTGCGAGGACAGGGTCATCGCTCATGGACAAGTGGGTCACGGTGTAGCTGAACTCTTGACCCTTCAGACGAAGCTGATTCATAGCGATCTTGAACATTGGGTAGAAATCATTCTCAAGTGGATCGAAGGCGTTGTGGTTCTTGAGAACATAGAGCGAGAAGATCACGTGCTCATGGTAGCCCTTCGCAAGGTGCATGTTAGCCATAGAAGGAACCACGACCGATCGTTGAGCCTGTGCAATTGTAGCTGACAACGACGAAAGGAAATGTTCCAATTCCCAGATATGGTTTGAAGCATCGTCTGCCGCTCTGCTACCCATGGAGACACCTGCCGAGCTCTTCGCATGTGCTGCCTTCAGTGCTGCTAGCTGTTTCTGCCAATTGCCATAGAGAGCTGCCTCTGCTGCCTTATGCTGCCTTCGCTCTGCAGCATCGTCTCCCTCTGCGAGACTACGAACAATATCCTGCTCCCACTCATCACCCGCAAGCTCTTGTGCCTGCATATCGACTGTGAGTTTTGCATTTGCAGCCTTATCAACGCTGTCACGTACGAAGGTAAGATGACCGCCCTTGACTTTGACCTTAGCATCAGGTGAAGATGCAGCCGCAAGTGGACCATCAGCAGAGTCGGCCGTTGAACTTGCATCATCCGCACCGCCGCGAATAACAGTCTTGGCTTTCTCGAACTCCTGGAGGTAGGACTTGTTCTCCGCCAACATTTCCTCAAGGCGATCCAACTCTTCTTGATACATCGAGCAATCGTGAGCTCCACTTAGGCAAGTCTCGCTTTCAAGCATCTGCTTGAGGAGAGCCTTCTCAGCTTCAATCTGCTGCACTGTCGCCTCGAGATTAGGATTAACCTCTTCGGATTCGAGCAGGCTGTGTGCCACCAAAACATCCTCTTGCTTTGATGGGTCCGGCGTTTTTGGTTCCTCGTCGTCACTTGTATCATCATCGATTGAACCCGAAGCAGCCTTCTTGCCGCCGGCGCCGCCAGTGTAAATCGAATAATCGTCATCGTCCCCGGTTGTTGGAGTGATCAAGTCATCATCCTTTGGAGGAGGACGCATCTTACCAGCTCCACCCTGAGGTGGGGCCGCCAGCTTCAATTCCTCCTCCATTGCCTTCATTTCAGCGTCATCCAGAAGCAAGCTCTGCTTGCTACTCTCTTCAAGTGCTTCCAATTCCGCAGCATCTTCTGTAGCCCACCCATTAGCCTTGGATGCGGCCTGCTGAGTCGGTGGGGTTTCAGACTTCTTGGCACCGATGACGGTCTGCTTCGACTTGCGAACCTTCTTAGCTGCCTTCGCTGCAGCATCCCGACCTAATCCAACCATCGCAGCCAGTGCTTCGAGTGCATCTTGGGGATCTTCCGCACCTGTATCACCATCCGAGTCCGCACCTGCATCGGCGACCCCTGAAGTTGCTGTGATGTCAGTTTCAGCTGCAGGAACAGCGGCGCCAGACATTGCAGCAAACTCCTCCAGCTGGCGGTTCACATCGTCGAGAGCGGCCTGAGCCTCATCTTCGGCATGCAATCCATCGGCTGCATCAATTGCAGCCTCAGCCTGCTCTTCAGCTTCGTGCACCTCGCTTGGAAGGGCATCCTTTTTGGCAGCTTTTGCGTGAAGCTCATGCGCTCGATCGAATTCGGCGCGGGTCTTGGCTGCGCGACTCCTGGCCTCTTCAAGGGTGAGCTTCAATGCCTCAAGCTCGCTACGGAGCCGCGCCTGAGCCTTAATGTGAGGCTCGTGGGGATCAGGAATCTCTGCTGCTCGAGGATCTTGGGCGAGAATTTCATCTGACGGTTCAACGGTTAGGGCATTGAAGAGGTCATCGGACTCGAGATCATCCTCAGTACCTGGCGTGCTCTTCGTCCCTGCCGTAGTTGAGGCCTTTTGCTGAGTCTGTTTCTGGTTTCCAGTCGCAGCCGCGGTGGTCTTGACTGTTTTCATTCCCAACGCTTCTTTCTCCTCCTCAGTCAAGTATTCGTCGTATGAGTAATCTTCCTCTTCCTCGACGCTCAAGGGTTTGCGACCACCTGCGTTCTTCGGTACATTAGCTTGTTTGCTTGTTCGGCCCTTACGTGCTTGTTCGGGGTCATCAACAATACCTGCCAGTGCGCCCTTCTCAACCAATTGGACCTTGGCTCGCCCACTTGTCAGCGAGCCCTGCACGTTCGCAGCACCCTTCGCAGCAAGGTCTTGAGTAAGGGCTTGCTTTGTGTGGGCTTCGTCTGCTCGCTCAGTGTAGTCAAAGAATAACAGGGAGGCAGCACCTGCATTGGCCATAGCATCATATGAAACATCACCTGGATGATGCTCAGGAGCATGGAGTGCATCAAGGGCCTGTGCAAGCGCTTCCGCATCAACGTCAACGGCAACTGCCGTGCCTGCGAGTGCATCAACAAATGGGAACGTGGAATTGGTCTTAACTCCTTCTCCACCGACCACAGGACCCCATTCAAGTGGTCCTGCACTCAGGTCAACAAAGGCGACACGACCATGGCCTACCCAATTATCTGAGAGGCAGCTCTCTTGCCCGTACTTGTTCAGACTAGCGCGACGTAAAGTCAGTGGATCAACACGCTTCATGAAACGGATGAAGCCGACCTCACTCTTGCCTGGGCGAAGGGGATCATATGGGAAATATTCCAAAGCATCTCGCGCCCACTTGTCACTCTTCTCGAGTACATCTTTGTGATCGAGGCCCAAGGTGAGCACGAGCTTGCGTGCCTTGGCTCGCGCGCGCGCAGCTGCAAGCTTAGGATCCTTTCGGGCCTTCTCATCTTCAGATGTTGCAGTGGCTTCAATCGCAGATTGGGGAATTGGCAACTCCCCAGCCTTTTCTGCGGACTGAATCGCTGCCGCTGCATCTGCTTTCGCCTTGTGTAGACCTCGGCGGGTGGTACCTGTGAGGTAGCGAGGCTTGTTAGCCGATCGCGAAGGAATGATGCGAGTACGAAGAGAAGTAGACTTGAGATTCGTTCCTCTAACTGGAGTGGTTGCGTTTTGCTGTGTGGCTTGAGCTTGCTGATCTGATCCCGCGGGTGCACGGTCTTCCTTAGTTGCGTCGGTGGAGGCAGCTGGAGCCTTGTCCTTGGGCTCGCTTGCTGCTTTCTCTTGAGCTGCGGGTTTGGGCTTGTTGGCGGATGAAGCGTCATCTGTCTCGGTGAGTGCCTCCCTAATGCGAGCGCGACCCTCCTGACTAAACATGGATGCACCAGCTTGGACAACAGAGAGTCGGTGGCGATGCATAATGGCAGCGCCAGAGCCACGAGGCTTCTTGCCCAAGTCGATGAGCTCCTTTTCCATTTCATTCTTCTGATCCTCAGCTGCTTCGGCCTCCATGCCTTCATTCTCGGTGAGCCATTTCTTGATATCATCATCATTCAACACATACTCAATCTCGTGATTTGAGAGACCGTGTCGATATCCATAAAACGGAGCATGGTCTCCAGATAACGCTGATTCCAGTTGATTCTTCATTTTAAGCGAGCTAATCATCCAGTCCTTCTTGGGGTTCAACACAGCGATCGTGTAACCCTTGTTCATATCCAAGGCCTCCATTAGATCGGAGATGACGTCACCGATGAGATCACCATCAACTTGGAAATGGGGGGTAGTCAAGACCTTGCTTGATGGCTTCTGTGCATCGGATGGGAAGTTGTGGGGTTCTACCATACGATGGTGTGCATGGAGAACTCGGTCGATTACTTGTGCAACGAGTGGAGATGTTTCCACAAGGCGATAGTCAAAGGCATATCCGACGGTCGCTGCGAAACTCTCGGCCGAGTTCGCATCTACTTGCTGCTTCGCTGAGGTGGTGGACTTTGAGTCGAAAGTTACCACCTGGCCACTAGTGGATGACTTGTCAGCCATAGCCGTGAGATCCTGAACACGTCGAACACCAGAGATGGGCAGATTAGCCAAGCTCGGACCTCCGGACCAGCGATCGACTTGAAGATGCGGCAGGGAGATTGCGAGATGCTCCAGCCAGTTGTGGATCATACCCATAGGAATAGTCAGGCCAAGATGACCACTACCGTCCAGTCCAATGGGCAAGAGATTTACTCGGATTGGCAAGTGCACAGTGCCAATAATCTCCGCTTCAAGGGCCTTGGCGAGGTTTCCGCGTTCGATCCACTTGCGAACCTTGGCATCCAATGCATCGACGTTCACGCCACGTGCAGCTGCAGCCTCAAGTGGGGTGTAGCTGCCTTCAGCACCATTATAACTTGCGGCGACGAACTTCAGCAGCTCGCTCGGATCGCGATCGGGAGTATCAGGTGCCTTGGTCTTGGTTCCTGAGGTCGCGGCTCCGGTAGCTGCAGCGGTGGGCGCGGCCTCTACAAACGCGTCATACTGCAAAATCAGAGCCAACACGAGCACCTAGAGGAGTTTGAGAAGTTTCGCGGGAGACGTGACCACATCAGTACAACGTTCAGCTAAGAGCTGCTGACGACAGCTAAAGTGAGATCTGCGGCGTGGTCAGAGGTTATACTTCTCAGGCGAGTGGAGCGCAGGTAGCATAGGCAAGACGGTTTTTCAACATCAACGTACCAATCCAATGTAGAAAATTACTTTCAATCCCGGGTGGCGCTTGCTACCCCTCAAGATATTCCAACACATATCCTCCTCTCGAAGATGGCGCGTTTGCAGTTGCAAATACGTGGATAAGGCGTTGTGCTTTTGAAAAGCGACTGAGGGATGATACAAGAGTACTACTCCAGCTATAATAGTCCAAGCTTCGCTTCAATTATAGCCCACGTGTATACCCTTATTTTACCTCCCAAAGTTACTTCTATCGAGCTCGGTTTGCACCCCTCTATCCGTCCTGGCCCGAACACTGCTCTTCGATGCGGTATATGCGTCCTGGCCTGGATTTCCACTCGGAAAGAGAGGATTTCCTTGCTCGAGAGTAGCTTGTTCAGGGTGCTGAAACAAGCCCTGAGGGTGTGGTGGAGCCAAACCAATCACTTCATTATCTGGCTGAAGGGCGACTAGATGCTTTGAGCTTGTCTATACTCTCACAATACCCACCTTCAAGACGAATTCGCTGCTGCTTAAGTTCTCACTCTGACGTCTTGCTATACACATGCATTCTAGGCAGGCCCAGCATGCTGTCAAATGAGCTAGAGCTCACCAAGATTGACGTCAAGGCGCCTGAGGCCTCCGGAAAGTCGAAGGTACGCTACGATGGCTAGATACGCCTAAACATCTCACAGACTGAGGCTTCATCGCACTGTGAGGATGTCATCTGGATACTGTGTCGTTGGGTGCGATGCATTGATGAGTTGAGTTGAGTTGAAGTAACGGCGTGAGCCCACCCACTGGCCTTGATTAACTCTCATTCCACCTGTAATGCCCCCCTGGGATGCGAATCTTCCCTTGCCCCACACATATTTAGGACCCCACCTTCGATCTTGACCTTGACCCGTACACAATCGACCTCGAGGAGGGCCATGTACTGCATGTAGATACGGACAAGGAAGATGACGTTAGGCAGAGTGAGGCTGAGGTGATCTACGGCCCCAATACTGAGACCGATAGATCAAGGTACACAAACTGGCTCCAAAGTGGACTCTTGATCGGTGCAATGCTGATTCTGCTTGCAATCTCCATCTGGGCCCTGGTACACACAGAAGATATGAATTGGTTCGAAGCCAATAGTTTTAACTGCGAAGGTGGAGGATGTCCTGATGATTATTTCCAGGCCAGTTTCAGTCGTGGCTGCTACAATGTCGTAGACAAGAGCCTTGGCATTAAGGATGCGTTCTGCACTGATACTTGCTCAATCTATCCAATGAGGGTGCAACAACGTGGTGAAACTCCCGTCCTCCCAGGACGCCAGCGATGTGGGTATTTAGCCACTGCTACCATCATGTTCTCACTTGGCGCAGTCGCTAGCCTTCTCCTCCCGATCATCAGTATTATTTTAGTCGGTGTTGCAGTCTGGCTTGATCTTGCCAATTCAGGTTCAAGTGCGCTTGGAGGCCCACCGAACCCCAAGTCCATTCGACGCCTTGAATTGGTTCGCTCAGGTTCACTCGGTGCTGGTCTTTGGAACAGAATCAGCTATACTGGCACGCATATGATCACAACACGTGACAATTTCGGAACCCCACGCTCCGTCCGAGCCAGAGTGGTTTTCGATGCAGGTGCTCTCATGCTGTGGAATCTGATGTATGGAGCACTTGCATTTATTGCTGGTATCTGCACCTCAGTCGGCGTCGGTATGGCGAACTACTGGCCCCAGTATCAAACATTCCCGATGGGTCCAGGTTCGGGTGCGCGTTTGGCAGCGCTCGTTCCAACCTTTCAGTTCATTGCCCTTGTTCTACTCATATTGCGTCAATGTGCGCTAAGATCTCAGGGCACAATCTCGCGCCTCAGGCCCTTGAGATCACGAGCTTAATAACACATGAAGTGGAATTAGCGGCAGTTAGCGTCGTTTCGCTTTGCAACTTGAGTTTGATGCCAAAACAACAAGATTCAATATAAACAAAAAAAAATCGTGTATTCTTACTTAGTCACCGCTAAGATATCCTTAGTAAACGCTGCTGCAGCCAACGCTGAGCTCTGAAGTTGGGCATGAGCCTGAGCGTGTGCAAGCGGCATGCTGGAAGCTAGTAAGCTTGGAGGAACATCGGAGCCGTCTGTTTCAGCGGGTGTTTTGAATGTCGCCTCAGCTGCACGGGTCGCAGCAGCATAAGTTTGGGGGAATCCCGCACCAGGTCCATAGAACAATCTCCCTGATAGACCTACGTGTGACGCTGCATCTGATGACAGCGCTGCTACTTTCCGGAATAGAGGTGGAGATGCAGCAACCGGACTCTGCACACGAACTCGTCCAAGCAGTTGCGATCGTGGAGGTGCTGAATCTACCACTGCAGTCGAAGAAGAGCGCGGCACAAGTGAAGTTGACGGCTTGTCGCCACCATCGACCTTGGCCCCGATCTTGGGCAGAGACGTTGGAGCTTTTGCTGATGATTGTGTTTCAGCCGCAGCAGTGGTTGAAGCATCCTTTGAAACGGTGTCACCTTTCGTCTCAGTTGCTCCCTTATTCGCTGACTCTGCTTCTCCACCCGTTTTCTTGAGAGTGAAATTGACCTGCTTCTGAGTAGCAACTCCTATCTTCAGGCCGCCTGCTGCTGACGTCGTTCCTGTGGTAGCTGTACCTGTTGTCGTTGACAGACTGGACTTAGTTGCAATGCCGAAATTGAGTTTTTGCTGCTCTTCAGCCTTTCGCAAAATATCTTGGTCGGTGATTGTTGGTTGATTGCCACCGTTGGATAACTGAGCAAGGCCAAAGGGGTCGTCATCAACAAGGGTAACCAGTCGTACCCTATCTGCTTGCTGTTTTAACCGCTGGGCTTCAGTTAGAGCAGCGTTGGCTGAAGCCGTTGCGGCGGTTGTACCTGTTCCCACACTACCTATGGAGAACCGCGATGTGGTTGCGGATCCTACGCCAGTACCCAGTCCAAGCTTTAAACCGGTACCTGTACCTGTACGAAGACCAAGCGATGGTTTGGCTCCCAATGTGGACGTCCGCCCAAGCAAACCTGATCCCAACCCAGTCCCAGTTCCGGTTGAAAGACCTGTTTTCAAACCCGCGCCGAGAGAAAAGCCAGGCTTTGTGCCAGCAGCATTGGCGCCGAAACGACTAAGACCGCCACCCAAGGTGGAGCCTCCGAGCCCCGCTCCTTGTTGCTGCGCCTGTTGTGTGCCAAATGTACGGAAACCTCCACCTGTGCCGGCACCTGCACCTGCTCCAGCTCCGAAACCAGATTTCGCAAAGCCTCCACCGAATCCAGTGGATTGCTGAGCCTGCACTCCTTGAGTTCCAAAACCGCTACGGAAACCAGTGGTAGATTGTGTACCAAAGCCAGAACGGAATCCACCTCCAGTAGATGGAGTGCCAAATCTGCTCGTAGTTGTGCCTGCATTTGAAGCGAACCCTCCTCCTGCTCCTCCTGTAGAGCGATTGAACCCAGAGCCCAGTGATGTCCTATTAAAACCAGCTTGTGGTTGCTGTTGATTTTGGAAGCCCGTGCCGGTTGAGCGTCCCCAACCTGAGGATCCCGTCCCTGCGCTACTAAAGCGATTCACTTGGCCCTGAGGGGTTCCGTTAAAACCGCCACCTGATCCATAGAAGCTCCTCTGTTGCTGCGGCTGGGCATTGAGCTGGGAACCATAGGCAGGGCGTGATCCGAATCCTGTTGTGGTTGTTGATCGTAGGCCACCCTGAGGCTGAGCTTGCTGTCCGCCAAAGCGTGAGAAGCCACCACCTCCACCACCTGCTGCAGCGTTTGTGCCAAAGCCTGTTGAATACCCTCGCTGTTGGAAGCCCTGGCCAGTTGACCCTGCTCGAAAGCCACCTGACTGGGCACTGAAGCCTCCTTGAGGTTGTGTGCCCTGTCGAAAGGACTGGAAGGAATTGGTCCCGAAGTTAGCGCGTGCGCCAAACGACGCATTGCGTTGAGGGGTTTGGTAACCTAAAGAAAAGTGGCGTGAATTTTGATCGCAATGAGTGTACTATGCGCGGTTATCCGGTGAAAACCGATGCATTTAGAGAGAAGGCACGCGAGAAAAGGGTGCTTGAAGCGAAGAACTGCTACGTACTCATGATCTGAGGCAGGATGTGCTCGGAGGACGAGCCTTGTAATGTGGACTGCTCGGTAAAACGTTCAAGTTCTGAGGATTGTTATATCAATCCTACTTTGTGAATCCTTCAATTTAGGAAAGATCTAAACTTTGAATCGATTTGACCAACTAGAATAGCCAGATACTCGCCATATACCCCGGATTCCGAACTCCAAAGGTTATAGCGAAAGGACCACTTTGGCTTTACAAATTCGACTCTCAGCTCCGCGCCCAGCAAATTTCCGCCCCAGAGTTTGCCGGCATGCGAAAGCCAGCGACCACTTTTCGATATGGCACAGGTTGGCCAGGTCGTCGCGAGATACTCTACACTTTGCTGCGCGCAGAAGCGCCAATTCACACGTTCAATGGCTTAGTACAGTGGCAACTTACTGAAATGGCTGGTTAGCTTGTGAGGTCTTTCGTGCAACATGTCCGTGAGAATGTGATAGAAACAAAGCATAACCGAGATTACAATGAATACTACGCGTTGCTATTGTGATCTTTGAATAGGGTATTCGAATCCTGCGTAGGATGAGGCAATCCTGAGTGGCAGGAAGTTTGAGCGAAAGGTAGGGGAGAATGACCCTATCCACCTGTTTGTTGACACTGAGAGCTAGCCAGTGACAGACTTGATGTGGTGCTAAAAACAGCCTCGATTGGTCGCGATTTGGAGCGAATTTTATGGGGTTGGCGCAGAGGATCTAGCAGGATCTACTGTGCATTCAATCGAGGAGGCATTGATGTTGAACCTTAGCGAGCTCTTTGTACGATGTGTGCTCGATAACAAGTGCAATTTTGCCTTTCTCGAGTACTCGTAGGCAGGACCAGATCCTCGTTGAATCTCACTTCCTCCATCGCTTTATGGACGGACCCACCGTATGTTTCACCCTGTATCTAGGCGGAACTGGTATAGTTCGAGAAAAGCAACTACTCTAACTAGAACCTGCATCCAAGCAAGGAGTATTTACACGAATTTCCAAGGGAAGAACCGTACGAGTCTGGACCCTTCTGAACTGGTTGAGACGCGAGTTTCTTTCGATATCTCGTAATTGACCTCACACGCATTACTGTATAGATATCCTTCAAAATGTCTGATATCCCTCCAAGCGACCCCCGTGAGGACAAGGCCGTAAAGGTGCCCGTTCCCTCAGACGACGCCTCCAAGGATCAGAATGATAAGGAATCGTCCAAGACGGACGCTCCAGTCCGACCCTTGGACGAGGATGATATCATCGTTATGAAGCACTACTCCGCAGGCCCCTACTCCGCTTCGATAAAGAAGGCAGAGGACGACATTCGCGAGCTTGTCAAGAAGGTCAACGTCTTGAAGGGTATCAAGGAGAGCGACACAGGTATTGCTCCACCTTCACAGTGGGATTTGACCGCAGATAAGATGGCACTCTCGCAAGAGTCAACGCTACACGTCGCACGTTGCACCAAGATCGTTGGTCTCGGAACTGAAAACGCAAAGTACATGATCAGCCTCAACATGTCGGGTAAATTCGTGGTCGGCCTCTCGGAACGTGTTTCCCCAACGGATATTGAAGAAGGCATGCGTGTGGGTGTTGAACGTGGTGGCAAGCTTCAGATCAAGGCACCTCTACCCCCTAAGATTGACCCCTCTGTCACCATGATGACTGTCGAGGAGAAGCCTGATGTGACGTACAGCGATGTCGGCGGTTGCCGCGAGCAGATTCAGAAGATTCGTGAGGTCGTCGAACTTCCACTCTTGAACCCCGAACGCTTTGTGAACCTCGGTATCGATCCTCCCAAGGGTGTACTTTTGTATGGTCCTCCTGGTACTGGTAAGACCTTGCTAGCCCGTGCTGTCGCCAATCAAACCGAAGCATGCTTCATCCGAGTTATCGGTTCAGAACTCGTCCAGAAATATGTCGGTGAAGGTGCTCGCATGGTCCGTGAGCTTTTCCAACTGGCCCGTACAAAGAAGGCCTGCATCATTTTCTTTGATGAAGTCGATGCGATTGGTGGTGCCCGTGTGGATGACGGTGCTGGTGGTGATAATGAAGTTCAGCGCACGATGCTTCAGATCGTCACGGAACTGGATGGTTTCGATGCTCGAGGTAACATCAAGGTGCTCATGGCCACGAACCGTCCCGACACCCTAGACCCAGCACTGATGCGACCAGGTCGTTTGGACCGTAAGATTGAGTTCGATCTCCCGAAGCTTGATGGTAGGACAAAGATTTTGGAGATTCATTCCAAAACCATGTCGTGCGAGCGAGACATACGATGGGAGCTTATTGCTCGGCTCTGCCCGAATGCAACTGGTGCAGAACTCCGTTCAGTATGTACTGAAGCTGGTATGTTTGCTATCCGCGCACGTCGCAAGGCTGTTACCGAACAGGACATGCTGGATGCCGTCCAGAAGGTTATCAAGGGTTATTCGAAATTCTCGGCAACCCCTAAGTACCTTGTCTACAACTAAGCCGATCTGCGACTTAGGTCGACATTACTGCTTTAATGAAATAGTAGAGCATGCCCTGAGTCGAGTACACACCACTTAGTGCGTCTTTGCCATTTACTAACAGCGATACATAGACTTAGCTAATAAATTGTGACTCTACATTTATACAAAGATATTGCTCCTTTATTAGCACGACGGTGGATTAGTCGTCACTTTTCGTTGGCGCTGCCTCCGGGGTTGTCTCAGGCGCTGAATCCTTCTCACACGAGCTCGAGTCTTGCGAAATTGTACTGGGGGTGTGGGAGGCTACATCCTCTGTCTTCGTATCCACCAGATCAAGCGGGCAGCTACTGGAATTGGTTTCTCGGTCTTTCACTTCGTCGCACGTAGATCCGTCTGATGGTGACAAGGCTTGGGCAGCACAAATTTCACCAGAACATTCTGACTCACACGCCAGTGGGGTGGATTTAGTTGACTTTGTAAGGGGCTTATCACGTGGACAAACTGCAAACGAGAGTCTCCAAAGATCTGATTCGGTCACTCTTGTGGCACTATCATGTAGAGATTGACTCAATGCTCGCGAAAGGAGAACGAGTGAAATCGAACCCACGATACCATAGCGCGGAAACGCAGTCGGTAGCGCTATTGCTTTCGACTCAAGATCCCTTGGTTCTGGAATTGCTACTTCCTTACTTTCCTGTCCTACTGGATCCTCCTTACTCGAATGACCTGGAGTTGATCCTGATTCATCCAAATCTGTGTCAAGGTACAGCCCAAATTGCAGAAGTTCTTCCTTGAGATTGGCAAGATCAGGATTCCCGGGCCCATCACGATTTGAATGAGGAGAATCATTTGACTTTCTGATCTCCACTGCTTGTGCTCGTGGACCTACCTTGTCGACAGCGTCATCCGCGCGACGTGGAGAGCCGAGTCGAAGTAGGGATCGCTGCCTTGACAGTTCGGAACCGACTGTGGTCTTCGCCCGTACAAAATAAATGTTGCTATCTCCGCCACTACGAACCGTGCTCGATTCACGAGCGGCTCCAATTCCCGGTTCATCACGACTAGTAAGAATGTCGCTCTTAGCACAAATGCTTTCTACCAGCATTCGACCGAGCTGTTGCGCAGAAGGAGCAACAGGAGGAGGACCCGGCGGGGGGAAAGGAAGCAAGGCAGGAAAGAGATGCGGATTTCGACTGACTTCGCAATCGATAAGAGAGCTCGTCGGCGTGCCCAGGCTGGAATCAGAGGACTCTCTCACATTACAAGGTAAGGTTGATGGAATTGCAAACGCATAGGGCTGAATCGGGCCACTTAAGTTTCCTTCCAGATGCAGCCAAGGCTGCGCCGTAAGCAACTCTATCAGTTGAACCCTGCCATCTTGATCTACAACTACAGCAACCTCGGACGCACCCGGGCAAAGCCTTACATCGCCGAATGAAATAAGTGAACTGTCAAGCTCTGTATCCAGAGCTTGCTCAAAGAGCTGTTCGAGCTTCTCGGCCAACAACGCCTCTGTTTTGGATGATTCTCGCAACATTGCTGGATTATCGAGCGCCTTCATGCAGATCGCAGGGAGCGAGACCTTCGGCGCAGCTGCTGGCACTGGAGTTGCGAACGGCGTCGCAGTTTTCAGAACCTTCAATAGCCCACGTTTATAGCTCTTGTCAGCGGGGTCTTTGGGCGAACCAGAAGACAAGAGCTGATCAAGAAGTACCGCAGGCATATCGGGGATATACAAAATAGGGCACGCTGGGACAATGTAAGGAAAGATGTCGACTGAAATGTCAGCATGTTCTGGCGTGCTAATAGACGGCGGCTGGAGGCAGAGGGGGAGGCGATAGTCCCACCTTAAGGACTGCTCGGTATTGAATTTGCATTGAGATGGTTGATCATGGACTGAGGATTGAATAACTGCACATTCCTTTCCTTCTCTACCTAGAACTTTCCTCACATGAGACCTCCAGGCTTCCCCCGCCCCAAACGCAAGAAGCACTCGAGTCGTCAGTTCTTCAGGTGACGCACTCGCGGATCGCGGCTGGATCTCGGGTAATGGCTGGAGTGGAACGAGCTGGCATTTACCTTCTACATTATCGCCGGAAGGCTCGCATAATGAAACATATGTTGCAGATGTGACAACTGATCCCACCTCATACGCGTAATGAATTGCAGAGGCTAGAGGCAGGATGAGTTGCCATTGTGATCGTACCTTGGTCCAATTGACACGTAAACCAAGTAGCGCAGCAAACGATTTTTTGGGATTCGTGGCTGTTAACGACACACCTTTCACCTCGCCACGCGCAGATAATAAGGGAGTCGAAGGACATGACGCGCTGTCTGCTGGAGCAGTATTGAAACGTGATAGACTCTGTGCTCCCAGTCCTTTTAGTGCTGCCCTCGTATCAACATATGTACTGATTCGGGCCAAGGCAAGATCGCCAGTTCGATCACCATAGAGGTTAAAGCCCCGGCCAAGTCCAAGCAGGATATCCGCACTCTCTTCGATGAAGAAGATGTCTTTCAGTGAGCAGAGCAGTGCGGGGAGGAATGGAGTCCCTGACGCACGGCAGGACTTCACCACGGCACGATACTGTGACCAGTCGCTTGATACCCCGATAAATTCCTTCAGTCTTGTTAAGGTATCCATAATTGACGATGGAACGGCCTGCCAAAGTGATTTAAGCCGAGCCAGCGGTGACAGAGACAACCCATTCACAACCGCTGATAAGGTGAAGTAGTTGCGTTGACTCAATAAACGAATGCATATCAGCACAAAGAAGATGACTTTGCGAACCCGAGCATCTTGGACCTCTTGAGGCGTGTCTCCTTTATCAGGAAGATCGGAGCTGGATGTAGTGGGTGCGGCCTCGAGGATTGAGGCGCAAACCCATAGTGCGACCGAATCTGATTCCTTGATCAATCGGAAGACATTAGTGGCGGAAACTGGAGGAATAATACGGTATTTTGGTGTGGTTGGCTCGTCTTCTGGAGCCTTATCTGCCGGACCGCTATTCGAGGCGTCGCTCTCGAGGAGCGGTGCCTGTTTGGTTCGAGTCCAGTTCTTGTTCAGGAATTCGCGTAATCTGATTCGACCGAATAGGCTCAAATGTCGTACTGTTAGTGCTCCGGCAATGGCTTCTACAGGTTGCTCAAAAAGCTCCCAATCATGCGTGTTGATGCTGCAGGTACAAAATTGGATTGGCGTACTTGTAGGTGCTGAGGGCATCTGCAGTCTTCCGTAGTATAAATTGGAATCAGGATCTTCATCCGTCGGATCGGTCGTCCGCGGCGGAGAGCGTTTGATCACATCTGACAGCTCCGCCAATTCAGGAGGCAAATCCGCGAGTGTTGCGTCACAAATTAGTCCGTGTAAACGTGCCATGCTTACTGAAGCTTTGATAGCCTTTGTCAGGGCCTCCTGGGCCTCTAAGAAGCGCTTTCCCAACGCTCCTGACCTAAATCCATTCACTGGGTCAGTGAAGAACTTGTCCAGTCCAGCGCTCGCGTTGGCTTCTCGAACTAGTGAATGAGACGCAGCACTAAAGAAATGAAGCTGAGCCTCGCAATCCTCATAAAGCATTCGACACCAGAGTGCAACGAGGTCGAGAATGTTCAGTTTAATCAGCGCGCACACTCGGTTGTTCTCAAAAGACAACGGCGACTGCAGATACGCTGTCGTTAACGCCTTGGCCAAGACCATGCTGGGAATGAATCCTTGATGAAACAGGAAGAATTGTTGACGGAAGACATGTACCTCGGGCGTAGGAACAAGCGAAGTCACAAGACTGCGAAGCAAATCAGCAACGGTGGGAGCCTCAACGTGATTACGCGAGTCACTGCCGACCTTCGCCAGTTCTAGATCCTTAAGGCTTGTAAAGGAGCTGAGTGGAACCTTCTCAAATGCTAGAGGATTGCGCTGAATGTCTTCTTTTGCCACGTGGCCGTCACGTGCAACTTTTACATTGGGACCCAGAGGAGCGCGCCTCCAGAATGGAATCGGGACTTCGGCGAACGACTTGTCAATCCATCCGGCATTTTCAAACGTCTGATTCATGAAGACCGCCAGCGTTACATCTTCGGTTTCAGGAATGGAGGGTGGAGGAGGATTACTCTTCGCTTGAGTAAGGGTCAGCGGAGCAAGCATGGGCAGTTCTTCATCATGAGCCTCTTCTTCCTCAGGTACGAGGAGTAGGCTACGCAGCGTAGTACTAATAGATGAGTTGAGAAGACTGGACTTCGGCTGCGCATCGCTAGGACGGGTTGTATCCGAGGCATTCGTTTTCCGCTGCTCCAAGGCCAAAGACAGCTGACTACTGGGAGACTGCTGCATATGACTATTGTCTAGTTGTGAGGACGACGATGTGAAGGAATTCGAAGATGGTAATGGTGTTAATCCTAGTGATGAAGGAGATGGGGCCAAGGAAGTCGATGAGCTCAACAGTGTGGCTTGGATCTTGGCCTTCACTTGCGACAAAGGTAAGTTAAGATGAACAGTCGGTGGAGAGTTCATGCTAGGCTCATCATCCTCATTGCTAAAGAGCGATTCATTGTTTGCTATGGCTGCAATGTGGGCTGAGATTAGAAAAGTGGTGCTGCGCTCGAGCTCATGCACCTGCCCCCAAGAGGTTTGACGGCGCGATGCCGGCGGGGTCGTTGGAATGACCTCATCATCGACAACATGCGGTGCTGTAGCACTCGCATCATGCGTTGAGGAGGTTTCATGCGCCACTCCACTCGATGACTCAAAGAGAGGCTCCGCGGAAACAGCGGAAACAGCGGAAACAGCGGAAACCGATTCATCGTCATATCCACCCTCTGACCCAGTTTCACTGGCTGTATCGTCTCCGTCCTTCCCTCTTAAAGTTGAGAGAGGACATGAGTCATCATCCAAGGGGGTGCGCCTATTGCTCGGTTGGTCACCATGCGAACCCTGGTCTTGATCATGCTTCGATTCTGTTGCCATCGAAGGTCTACGAGGTCGTGGGGATTGACCAGCCAAATTGGCCAGTCTTAGATCAGCAGCTCCGATTGTCACAAAACTCGTATCACCTTCAGAATTGCTCCTTGCAAGCATCCTTGGGCTCTTTTCGCCTGCGCCTGTGATCGCATTCACACGTGTATCAACAGTCGCCTGTGTGATCGTCTCGGTCGCAACGCATGATGAAGCGGAGGTGGCATTTGCTCCATTTGCCTCGCATAGTCCATAGCGCACGGGAGGTGGTATTTCCGACGCTATCCTGTCAAATGCTTGGCACTCGCATCCCTCATTGGTCGACGTTAAAGAGGTTGAGGGAGCCATTTTCTCTAATGACGAACTGCTTTTGACTAATGTATCTTTCAAGTCCTGCGTTGCTATTGTGGTTGGCTGGTCAGTACTGAGACATTCAGACTCTTGTTGTGCATGTGTACTCGAGTCGTCGAATGTGTTGGAAGCCGTGGGCTGTAGAGAACTGGATGCCTCGCTCTGACTAACCGACGTCTGCGGGACGGCTGACGCGATAGAGGATGTGGATGCAGAGCCCGTCGAACTAGAGAGCATTGACGTAGAGCTTAGCTTCGACGCGTCGTGCGAACGGCGAGGAGAAGTCAGCGTGGTGGTAGTGGGGAAACTGGAGTCGCTATCCGGGACTGAGGCACTAATAGCAAAGGTCGGTGGCAGAGAAGTTAGTGATTGAGACAGCGCTTCTCTCGCATCTACACTAACTGCTGATGACTTGCGTGGTGTCGACTGTGATGTCTCGCGAAATGCTACCAGCATCGACTCTGATGCAGGTAGAGATACACCCAAGCGTGAATCTTGAACTGTCATGACAAGACTCGTTGCGCCAATCTTGGGAGTAGTCGGACTTCCTAACACGGCCTGAGACGCCGTCTGAGGAGTCTGTACGAGATTTCGTGGTTTGATGGTTGATGGTGACAGCTGAACGGCCACACCAGCCGGCACTGTTGTGGCCGAGAACTTACTGTTCGTCTTTAGAGGTGGTGACTTCTTCTGCTCCGTGAAGGTTGTTGTACGTTCTGCCGGTGTTGAAGCTGTTGAGACATCCGCCTCAGCAGTGAGGGAGTCTGTGCCGTACAATAAGGCTGCATTTGCTGTGTGTTGTTCAAGCGTACCATCGGGTTCTTTGTGTAGGAATCGAAGTGGTTCCGAGGCCTGCAACCTAGCCGCACATTCATCACAGACCTTAACTGGAACGAAGAAGTCAAGTCGCAAGATGGGCATCCGCTTCGTAATGTGATTGCGACAGAAACAAAAACCACAGTGGCGACAGTGGGAGGGTCGCTTACGGAACGTGAACTTGACCCCACACTCGAAGCAATGCTCCGAGTGGTGCCAGCTGGGTCGTGCAAAGGCGCCAGTTGGAAGTTGGGCCATGTGTTGATGTGAGACGCTAACCAGCTAGCCAGCTAGCTAGCTAGCTACTTAGGAGACTAGAGAGCTAGTCGTTTGACACGCCTGTAAACAAAACTGTGCTAAATAAGACGTCTACGTCCGCGTCGGTAGGCTAATGCCCCTACCAGGCCAGCCCGGTGAGGCAAGCACTTGGTCAATGGGTAGAAAGTAGCCGGTATCGGACAGAATGGAGTAGGAATGAGCTCCTAGCTTAAAGATGGCTTCGCTTGGTGTGTGTAGCGACGTTCATACGTTTCTCATGCGCAATACACGCGCGATCGAGCTAGAACACAAGAAGAATGTGAAGCGGAATGAGGTGTTGAGAGAGAAGTTCAGTTTCTGCTGCAATTTTCGAGTGCATCTATAAGCTATCCAACTAGAGAGTCTGGAATATACCGTGCTCAGGTGCATAGAATGGAATTATATGAGTGGGTCGTTTCCGCACTCACACAGTCCTCCTAGAATCGACCTCTGGTAGTGACGAATCTCGAGCCCTCACGCCTTTGTGAGGGGAAGCCATCCACCCTCTTACGGTATTGTCAGGATCATGCATCCTGTCGGGCCACTTGCCGAATACATGCAACGCACTCGCAAGTCTAGCTTGGTTTGTTTGAAACAATTGTGAACTGTATTCTGGTGTGTTTAAACATTGCTGCAGGTGGAGTCACAGGATGATTGGAAATTGAGATCAGCTCAGACCAACGACGATTACTCTCTTGTGCCTCGAAGTGGAAGGAACTTGATCGACAATCGTACAAAGAATAGGAACGGAGAAATGGACAGAATCTGAAGTAAACTCCACTCCGGCGCAGCCTTACTTCACAATAACCAAGTTCTCCTGGATGTTAGTGGATGGACTATTGTACCATAACAGCAGCGCCTTGAACTTGGGATCCAGTTTGGCTTGAGTAAAGTCGCAGTTGCAGTAATCGGCACTATACAACGAGCCCCACAATGTGTGAAGACTGAGTTTCGGTCGCTCTCTCAAAGTCCAGAGTCGAATGCATCCGTCCGCCGAACATGACGCCAACAAACTGCCGCCTGGATTACAGCAAAGGCTCGTGATGGGACTGAAGTGCCCGGTCACTATCCCAAGGCGTTGGCCAGTTGCCACGTCGTGTACGCGGATAATGCCGTCACTCGAACCCGTAATGAGGAGTTTGCTGTCAAGGCTGAAACACAAGCCGTTGGGTTGTGATCCATGCTGACCAACGAAGGAAATGCGCGCGCCAGTGCTGGGATTCCAAAGTAAGACATTGTTATCCTCATAACTGGTTGCGAGTAACTTGCCATCGGGACTAAAGCAAAGCGTGCAGACGTAGTTTTCCTTGTAGAATTTGATGGACCGCTTAGCTTGTTTGGATTGTGTGTTCCATAGTTCAATAGTGTCCTTCTTAGCTATCGCTAGCTGAGAGCCATCAGGAGTGAAGACGACGCGCCTTGCAGAGCCCTTGCCCAGCGTTGCAACGCACTTTCCAGTCGGGACGTCCCAAAGGCGGCCGAGATCTGAAGCGGATGCTAGAAGTTTGCCATCTGGATGGAAACATACGTCGTGGACAGGCCCTCTGCTTCCTTGTAAAGTCACAGTGCACTGATTGGTCTCCAAGTCCCAGAGGCGGATGGTTGAGTCGTTTGACCCAGATGCGAGCAAGGTGCCATCTGGGCTGAAACGCACACATAACACTGGTCCTTCATGCCCTTCGAGAGTGGTCCGAATGCGTCCAGTCTCAGCATCCCAGAGTCGAATTGTGGTGTCATCCGAGCACGATGCCACCAGTCTGCCATTGGGACTGAAGCTGACACATCGCGCCTGGGCTGTGTGACCAGGTGCCTTCGGGACGCAAATCTCGGGAGACTTCACGGCACGGCATCGAACGGTGCCATCATCCGATGCAGATGCCAACATCTTGCCATCCGGGCTGAAACTAACACTTGTCACCCAGGCCTGGTGTCCAGGTAAAGCATCTACACATACACCTGATTCAGTATCCCAGACGCAAATCAGATTCTTACCCGCACAAGCCGCCAAAAACTTCCCATCGCGAGTGAAACTAACGCAGGTCGCTCTCTCAGGTGTTATCGGGAACGTGCGAAGGCAGTGTAGAGAATTGGCATCCCAAACTCGAATGCTACCGTCCTGAGAGCTGGAGGCGAAGTACCTTCCGTCTGGGCTGAAGCGTACATCATACACAGGACCGGAGTGTTGTCGCAAAGTCTCGACGCATTGACTTGACTCTATACTCCAGATTCGGACGGTTGCGTCACCCGACCCTGAGGCCAGCAGCCGACCGTCGGGACTGAAACTTACACCATACACCGCTTGGGTGTGGCCTTCAAAAGTGATGATGCACTGTTTCCTTTCGAGACACCACACCTGAATGTCGTGCCCAAAACTCGTCGTAGCGAGGAGTTTGCCGTCAGGACTAAAGCTGATCCCATTTGCGTAGTTCTGGCGTGTGTTCAGTTCGATGACACACTCCTTTGACTCAATATCCCAAATCTTGATCAGGCTGGTCATATGCGCAGTAGCAAGTAGCTTGCCATCTGGGCTGAAGCAAAGGCTCGGTACCACCTGGTTGACTCCTGGGAATGTTGAAACGAGGTCGCCTGTTTCTGCATTCCAGAGGTTGATGTTGCTATCATCCCCGCCTGATGCATAATATTTACCGTCTGGACTGAAGGCAACGGCTCGCATCATGTGAAGGACATTGACTCGTCCTTTGGGCGGCATCTCATCCGTGGTTACGTTCAAGAGGTTGGCTTCACAAAAGGTGCTGTTGCGCAGGACGGGACGGAAGAGTGTGGTATGGGATAGATCACTGCCGTTGAAATTGCAGTTAAGAATGTGAGCGTGATTTAAATTGGCATGCGGCACGCGGATCTTGCTCCAGTCTTTGACTTCGTCGAAGCGGAAGGGGAAGAGATGACTGATGCCGCCGTAGTTCAGAATACTGATCGCGTTGCTGGCGGCGGTGAGTAGCTTTTTGTCCTCCGCTGGATCGGTGGGTGCAGCACGAGTTGAGAGAATAAGGTCAATGTAGGCTTGCTTGAGGGATAAGTTGCGTGCTATTTGTTCCGCATGGGTGCGGAGGAACTGAGGGTCATGAGATCGAAGGCCAGTACCGAGAACCTGGACTAGATCGGTTACCTGCATAGGTTCTACAGGAGCCAATTTGGACTCATCGAGGGACTTGTGTTCGGGTGGTGTGGGTGGCAGCGCAGGACATGATACATGCCCAGCAGCTTGCTCTGGGGTGTGATTGCTCTTCTGTTCCTTGATCTCATGCTGCTGCGAGGGTTGCGGCGGTGTCGAATCGGAGGACATGGGGTCTGAAACGCATGCGACGGAGGCCACGAGGCGAGGAAGTGAATGAGTAGGAATCGTGTGAGCAGTGAGCGGATCAGGGCATTACAGTTCATCGCCACTCGTGAAGCGCGAGAAGCTAATAGGATATGAAAATCTCCTGGGTTCTCACATCCCCACATAAAATTACCCGTAATGATATCCGTGCGAGAGTGATTCATGTGGTTTAAATGCAATATGATACATGTTACAATCGAATGAAATATGTGTTAAGTGTTAGTACTTGCAGGTAGGTGAGATATAATGTTTGAAACAAACCACAAGAGAGCAAAAGAAAAGGGAAAAATGGAAAGAAAAGGGAAAAATGGAAAGAAAAGGGAAAAATGGAAAGAAAAGGGAAAAATGGAAAGAAAAGGGAAAAATGGAAAGAAAAGGGAAAAATGGAAAGAAAAG
>Ga0180217_1000964_pt1 | contig 35822 bp, 42 predicted proteins | sample eDN3rd37CBELigOP_FD_128521 | JGI IMG/M metagenome (GOLD analysis project Ga0180217, IMG submission 128521) | Enriched Organic Plus compost microbial communities from Emeryville, California, USA - eDNA 3rd pass 37_C BE-Lig OP (version 2) (version 2) ... | reverse complement strand
GGCCCTCGGACTTCAAGACGTAGGGCAGGCCATGCCCGAACGGGTCGGGGAGATCCGTCTCCCCGCCGACGCCTGTGGAGATTCCTCTGCCGGGGAGGCCGCATCCGCGGCCTCCAGGTACGTCTCGATGAAGCAGGAACCGTCACGGATTAACCTCCAATGACGGATAGCCCATGATTGTCAAACTTACCAGACACGCGGTGCAGGGATTGGGGTACGAACTCTCGTTGAGAGGGGCGGGGCCGAAGGACCCGGCCGCCGCCGCAGCTTTCGTTGTTGAAGGCATCCCGGGCGTTTCCGCAACAATGGCGAAGACGTTGATTGCAACCTTCGGATCTGTTGCAGGATTGGCGACCGCCAGCCTGGCCGAACTTAGGGCGGTGCCTGGCATAGGCCCAAAGCGGGCTGAACAGATCCACTCGACACTACGAGCCGGATTTGACCGTCCCTTAGCCGGAATGAGTCACGACGGTTAACGGTTGATCATCCCGTTCGCGTAGCTGACGTCGCCGATCGCGTCTTTGACGTTGGCCTCGTCAAAATGTACTGGGGTGACCGTCAGGCGCTTTACTGCTGCCTTGTAATGGGAACCATCCTGGGTATCGATGTATGTGATCACTCCCTGGTCGTCCTTCAGGGTCTCGTCGATCACGTAAACGTTAAGGCCAATGGCTTCCCAGTCGTCGGAGGCTACGTCCTTGACGCCTTCTCCGGTGACCGAAATGTACAAAGAGGGCTTGTCGGCTTCGTACCCCTCCAACTCCAGAGAAACTTTCCTGTAGAGGTCGGCGGATTCTTTGCCGATTTTGGCGTCGAGGTCGTCTCCCGTGATCCCATTGGAAACGAAGAGTTTGTCTACCAAGTCGATGTATGCCTTAGCTGCTTTGCGTTCCATGTCGCGATTCAAGGGAGCCTCCATTTGCCGTATCTCTTTCAGAAGGAAGGTACCCTCCACCCCTGAAAGGCACGAGCTGCGTTGTCGATTTCCGGACCGCGGGCAATGCTTGCTTCGGAGGCCGAAATGGACAAAGAACCCGACATAAAACTCGTCCCAACCGGATGCAGGGGCGAAGCCTATCGTTCGTTCTTTGAGACGCAGCGTTGGGAAGTTTTCTGCAACGGAGAGAGCATCGGCACGCTGTGGCGGGGCCAGCGTGAGGACGGTGTGATCTGCTGGATGCAGGAGCCAAAGGCTTTGGGGTATTCAATGCCCGATTCCGCAGTCATCAGCGGCTATTCGAGGACAACGAAAAAAGGTGCGATCTGGAATCTCGTTTCATGGCATGAAAACCGGAAGTTTTCGGCCGAGGTCGGGGAATGGCAGCTGCACTGCGCCAAATCACGCGCCGATTCCAGAACTTACATTGCTCTTCATCCGGACGGACGCGTCCGTTGGGTGTTCGCTGCTTTCAACGAAACAGAGCGGCCGCACCTTGGTGCCATGGGCGGGATTGGGTGGCAGGTTTCTTCCCTACGCGGTCATCGCCAGGTGATAGTCCATGATGCTGCCGATCTCGATGTGGCGCTTTCATGTATCCTGAGGGAAGCTGGAAAAGAACCGACTGACGAGGAAACAATACCGCGCAACGGATTCGGCTTGCCTGTTGAGCGACACTATCCCGATGCGGGAACGGACATCACGCCACTGCCTTGATTTCGGTGGCTCTCGCAGCTCGTTCTTTGAGGATCCGTGAAGCGACCGCACGCGCAACACCATCCCCTGTCCCCAGGGCGCAGGACAGCGTACGGACATAGCCTGAAGCGGCCTCTCCCACCGCATGGAGACCGCGGTAGAGGGTGTTGTAGGCATCGTCCAGGACTATGCGTCCTTCGTCGTCAGTTTCGAGCTCTTCAAGGTCCGATAAATCGATCCCGAATCTTCCTTCGGTCGGTGCGCCGACGGCAAGGATAACTCTCTTCCCCCTCAGGAGAATGTCTTCTGTATTGACTTCCCAAAGGCCGCCTGACCATTGGATGGTCTTTGCACTCCCCCATACAAGCGGAATACGACGGGCTATGAATTCGTCTACATTTTTTCGGGCCAGGTCCGCCGATACCCTGAGCGAAATGTCCGCTTCGTCTTCTGGGACGTCGATGATCCTCCGGAGACCAAATGGAGACCGTCGGGCAACCGTCACGATGTCGAAGTCAAAGCGATGCAGGGACAGGGCACACTGGATGCCGGACGGCCCTGCCCCGACGATAATGACGTCGTGATTCCTTTGCACTGCCATCCATTTGCTCCATGAATCCTTCTCTGAAAGAAATCATGGGTGCATTTCTGGGACTTCGTCAACATAATAGAAGAAGTCTAGCGTGGGCAGGGCGATGCTGGAGCAATTTCCAGGTCCAGGAAATCGGCAAGATCCTGCAGGCTTTCGATCTGGCGCTGGTGTCTTTCAATCTCTTCACGGATGCGGTCAAAGGCGGGTTGAAGGTTCCGCTCCATGACAGCCAGCGCAAGATGCGGGTTCTCTCTGATTGCCCGGTTCACCGCCTTCATATCGAAGTTCTTGCCTTCGCCCCTCACTATGGCCTGAAGTGGCTTGAGGTCAGCCTCGGGGATCGACTTCACGCGTCTGGCGGCCTCCTCGGCGGAAATGCTTGACTTGAAATACTCGACACGGTCGCGGACTTCGGAAGCCGCAACGTGAAATCCTGCATCCCAGCGCTCTCCGAGGTCAGACGATTTGACGACGGCAATTTTCATGCGAAGCTCCTTCATTGATCATCCGCGGGACCTATTGTGGCACTGCCGCACGCAGGCGACCATTCTCTCCTTTGGATTGTTGTATTCGGCCAAGCCGGCTATTTGTCACCTATGTGCAAGGGAGAGAGCAATGTCCCAATCCTCGACTATTTTCGAAGTTCCTGCCGATGTATCCGAACTGGCAGAGGCATGTGCCAACCATTATCCGGTCATTGAATACGGCGAGGCTCACGACAATAAGGAGACCTATGCCGAAATCCTGTCCTCGATGACCGGAAAGGTTGTGACCGCCGACTTTGAAGATGACGATGATCCGTCGGCGGGGCCGTATGCGTTGACTGAAGTCCTGAAGAAGCAAGGATGCAGGTATGTCGCGATGGTTCCGCCGTTCGAGGAGCGTTCGCGGGGCATCAGGTGCGACGGCAGATATGTCATCAACCTCGAACGAAACCCTGTCGGTGAAAGGGTCTTTGTCCTGGCTTGGAAGGACGGTGATCCGTCTTTAGAAAAGATTCCAATGAGGGCGGCAGGCATGGACGACGAGTTCGTCCATCGTGTCCTTGAATTCGGGACCGAGGACAATCCGGTGCCTTCGCCGCGTTAGGGCGCACAACAGCACGTGTCTTTTAGCGTTTTGGCCCGGCTAGATTGGCGGCGGGAAGCAAACCGTGCTCCCGCGCGTATTCAAACGCGCTTCCGTGGTAGTCTTTCGGGTCAAGGAACCCGTCTTCAACCGCCTCGCTTACGGCCTCGTCCCACCACTCGGCGATCGGCTTTCCGAACCCCGATCCGTCTTTCTCATACAGGATGACATAAGCGCGGTCGCGTTCGAACCAGGTGTCGACGACGGTGTCTTCGAGATTCATGCCAAAACCCTCTTCTGAATTCATCGCTATGGTTTCGCGCCAAGGGAGATGCCGAGATCTCCCCAATTCTCGATCGTCTGCTCGAACTCAGATGGTTCCGGGAGCTTAGTGTAGAGTTGGAAAGCTTGCTCCAGCGTCACGGCCTCTCTCACCAGATTCCATTTGTAGGTGGCCTCATCGTCTTCTTCATTGGCATTGTAGCAGCCGACTATCCAAGCGGATTCATAAGGGTTGCCTGAAACTGACAGCCCATCGTCCTGGGTGATCAGCCAGTATTTTTTTCCGTCGTCCTTGCGGAAAGCCATGAAGCCGCCACCCGTGTCCTCAAGGGCAAACCCCGCATCTGCAGCCATGAGTTGAGCGTCTGCATTGACTGAATTTTCCGTGTTCATGGCTCTAATTCCAATTAATGGATGATCGAACCATAACTCACCCGCTTGAAAAATTCACTGAGTTTTGCAGGCTGGATTCCCGTTTCTTCATCTCGGCTTCCTTGCCTGAAACAAAGCAAATCGTATATACCCGATTGTATGACCAAGTATGAAAATCTGCTGGCTCAGTTGAACGAGTCCGGCTCCGGAATCATGAAATGCTTCGGGAACTCGATGCTCCCGATCTTGTCCAATCCATCAACGAACACTTATCGCCGGGAGAAGGAATACCGCGTCGGCGACATCGTGTTCTGCAAGGTGCGCGGCCGATTTGTCGACGCTCATCTGGTCATCGCAAAAGACGGCGACAGATATCTGATCGCCAATAATCACGGGCATCAAAACGGCTGGACCCGGGCAGTGTTCGGGCGGGTTGTCAGCTCGACTGACAGTTCCGGGAAGGTCAGGCACTTCTAATCCGTAATTCTGTTTGCCCAGCCTTTTCGTTAAAGGCAAAAGCCAAATCTGCAGATCGAGGAGCATTATGTACCGTATCCATTCAGACTCAGGCGAAATCCTTGTGCCTCACCGTTTCGAGGACGGAATGTACGGAGCGGCCGACCCGGCGCATGGGAACAAAAGACATCATATGACAAACCGCGTGCCTGTTCCGGACTTGAAAACCTTGCGTGAATATCACCTCAGGGGCTGGCCAATCTGGATGTCGATAAGGGGAACCAGGGACCGGCGTTTGATTTCAAGAGGCATCATCGATGCCGAGCCGCCGGCGGGGAACGGTCCCGAAGGCCCCCTAGACCGTCCCGACGTCAGGCCGGCAGAGATCATCCAGCCGACGGCACCCCTTCCTGCGGCATCAGCATCGGACCCTGGAATCAGTTCCGAAACCCGGAATGTGGATACTGCCGCGTATCTCGAGCTCCTGAAGGAAATGTCGGAACAGGAAATCAAGGCGGAGTGCGACAATCCTGCAAGGCTGCTCCTTGCGTCAAGCAACATCAAAAGCGGGAGACGGTTCGACATTGCCTATGCTCCATTCGAGCATGTCAACAGGCATGCGAAGATCGTCATCGTCGGCATCACGCCGGGCAAGCAACAGATGCAGGCGGCACTTCTCTCGGCCAGGAATGCCTTGCGGTCAGGCTTGTCTCATGAGGACGCCCTTGCGGTGGCAAAGGTGCATGCCAGTTTTGCAGGTCCGATGAGGACCAACCTCGTGAACATGCTCGATGCTCTCGGGGTGCACGAACTCTTGGGCATCCGGTCGACATCGACCTTGTGGTCGCAAGATAGCCATCTTGCCCACTTCACCTCGGCTATCAGGTATCCGACCTTCAACAACGGAGAAAACTATACCGGCAGGACGCCTGAACTGGACAAGGTCCCGTTTCTCTTATCCGCGGCCGAAACGTGGCTCGCTCCGGAATTGTCCGTATTTCAGGACGCGGTCATCGTGCCGATGGGTGGGATCGTGGAAAGGGTCGTGAAGGGGATCGACGGCTTTGGCAGCGACAGGGTTCTGTCGGGTTTTCCTCACGCCAGCGGGGCAAATCCTGACGTTCATCGTTTTTTGGGCAAGGCCGGAGAAGACAACGAGGTCAGGAGACGGTTCCACGTTACGGTCGAGCAGGTTGCTGCTTTGGCGGGCAAAAAAAATGTCCCGGGCCTTTGACCGCGCCGAATTTCGCTTCAACATTGACCGAGGGTTCAACCGGACACGGCGGGTAAATGGGCGGCAAGCTTGATTGGAAGAGGGCTAAGCCCGGTCATGGGGGCTATGACAGCCGGACAGGTACGGAATGGAGGTCAACGCACTCCAAGGACGAAGTGTTCGAATTCAACGACAGGAACCCGGATCTTCTGGCTCCTCCAAACATCTATTGGGCGGCGTGGCTGAGACGGTGTGTTCCCGAGCGGGACGGGAAGTCTCTCTCCCGTCTCGAGAACCTTGCCGCAAGCATTGCAGCCAAGACCTACAGGCTTTACGGGGTCAACACGCTCATGACGAGAGTCGAGCAGTTCCATGCGCGTGCGAGTTCGATGAACCCTTTTCCGAGCGCGTGGTTCGCAGCATATTTTGATTTCGCGGCCAGGAAGATCGTGCTTTCGCACAGGGAGCACGATCCTCGGCCGACACGCCTGCCCTCCAAATTTTTCAGCTATCGGTCCGTTTCGGCGAGGATCGGATCCAGAAGTGAAGTGCATAGGGATTATGGCGGCTTCTTGCCGTTCTGGAACGCGATGACGGGCCAGAACCTGAAGCCAGCAAAGCAGGAATTCAGAGGCGGAAAGCCAATGTTCTGATGGAGCGCTTGCCTTGGGATTGCTGCCGGGCTTTATATTCGGCCGATCCAAGGAGTTGCTGAATGGCTGACAGAAATTTGAGGCGCATCGTTGACACTCATGCCTCGGGGCTCAGCAGGACCGACCGCAGGAATGCGAAGCGCCTACTGAAGGACGAACTGAAGCGTTTCGAGAACATCATGATTGCACAGCGTATGTCAGGCGCTGGCTATCCGATCGACACCTTCCTCCGCGGCACCGTAAAAGAGATCAACGATGACCTGCTCAGCGGCCAGTCCAATCCGTTCCCGAACATCTGGGATATTTTTTCCGCATTCGTGATCCGTGAGAAGGGAGAACTAACAGACATTTACCGCCTCCGGAACGAAAAGGATCATGCGTTTAGCGCCGAGGATTTCTTTGCCTTCGCAAACGAAGAGGAGCTGCGCTCGAACGCATTGCCGAAGCTGGCTTCTCTGCCGGAAGGCACGATACACAACTTTACAGCCGTCGGGGATATAAGAGAGATTCCTTTCGAGGATGAGGACGGGAACAGCATTGTCCTATCCGGCATCTCTTTCGTGAGGCATGGAACCCGCCTCTTCTGGATATCGGTAGGAGGCCTGGTATGCGATCTCGATGCCGTCACTGCCGAGCGCAGGAAGATGTTGGCCGATGCCGCTGATATCGTGAGGAGGGCGAATCCCGACGCTTCCGAAGAGCAGATCAGGTCGATCATGAACCCGTGGGCAGTGCCTCTCGAAGGGACGGACGACGTCTGGTTCACTGCAACCCTCGGCTTGTTCAACCTCGCAACTTCCTCGCACGAAATCAGGACGTTTCTTCGTGACTGGGGAGTCAGCCAGGCGGTCTTCTCGGATCACTTCCCGGATCGATACGCGTCCGATTACGACACGAACGAAAACATTAGGCGGATGGTCGACAAGGCCGTTGCGGAGGTCGAGAACAATCGGCTTCTGTTTGATGTGGCGGAAACGGCATTCGCCCTTCCGGCCTATTTTGCCGCCCGTGTGAGCTATCTGGGAGAGCTAGAAGTGCAGACGGGGCTCTCCACAGGGAAACCGCATGAGCGTCGTCTCGGCATGAAAGCTCCTCCCGACATGCGGGTCACGATGAGGAAGGTGGCGACACTGGATTTCGGCCGCCGTCCGCATGGCGAACATGCCTACACCCCGCCCCGATACCGCGTCGAGGTGGACGGATTCTGGCGGCGGTTGCGTCCCGATGCAGTAGGCAAAGACGCCAACGGTGAACCCGTGACCGGCATGACGTGGGTCCGCGGTCATGCTCGATGGAAAGACCGCCCGCCCAAGGCGACCGTCGTCTACATGAAATCGCCAGTGGGTGACGCGTTGGCAAAGGTACGGAAAAAAGCTGACGAGAAGGGAGGGGAAGTCTCTCTCCGCGTCAGCTGACGCCTACATGGCCGGAGCGGCAGCTTCCGGCTGGTATCTGGGGAGGTCTTCACCTTCCAAGGGCTTCCTGGCCCTGTAGCCGGTTCCGTAAGGGGTTTTGTCGTCTGTAAACCACCCGTCGTCGGCATCTGACCAGTAGAGCAAGGTGCCGTCCTCGAGGAAGAAAAGATTTTCGGACGTGTCCCTGGACGTGATCACGCGGACGATCAGTTCGCCCTTTCCATCCATCGACACGACTTCGTCACCGATCTCAAATCCTCCGCCCATGAAAGGGAAATTTCGGACGTCATCCACGATCTCGTGGCCAAAAGCGGTGACAACCAGGTGCGCGTTCGGATGCTTGGAGAAGAACTCTTTGCGTTTTTCGTTCCAGGCATCATCTCCCTTTCGGCTACTGGCCATCCAAGGCTGTTTCAGGCAAGTGTCGCCCGATGGGTAGTGGGTGAAGCGCACGTGACGGGGAAAATCGATCTCAATGAATTCCTTGATTTGGTTCAGGTCAATTTTTGGCATCTGCAGCCCTCCTTCCCCGTCGAGATTGTCCTGGATAGCTGCATCATGCAAAACTTTTGGGCCGGGGTTGGTGATCGAAACCGAGATCATGGGGAGGGATGTCGATCAGCATCCTTGGTGTGAAGGATCGCTTGGGCAATTTCGTGCCAAGGGCGAGAATCCCAAGTTCCATTGGCGGCACCAGACGTCGAAGGCAATACCCAAATGGCGGTTTCCAAGATTGTCTCGGGCTGCCGCCCTGGTAAGACCGGCCTCCGGAGAAATATCTTCGCGGCGGCTCTCCCGTTAAAGGCGAGAAACCGTGGTGCGAATGAAGCAATCACCTGCCGGAGACGGTCGGGATCGAAGCACGCTGACGGCAACGATGAGTCCGGACCGGATGCTGTCTTGCTCAAATCTGTGAGTCCGATTCCGTGCTCTGTGAGTTCCCTCCATCGGCTGGGAGACAGAGGTTCATTGCCAGGGGTCAATCCCGTCTGATGGAGGATCTTCCAGAAGCGGTTTCCTGGACCGGCATAGTACTGCTCACGCTTGGCGGACTCGGTACCTGCGGCGGTTCCGCAAAAAACGACGTCGAGATCGTGGCAAAGCAGGTCCATCAGCACAGGCATACCGGGCCTCCATTCTCTTGCCGCCCGCACTCCCCAGCACGATCAACGGCCGAATGTAGGGGTGTCCTTGAACATTTCGAGAGCTTCTCGGCAAGTCTCGATCTCCGCGGAAAATTCATCTGGAGTGCCTGTCAGTGTTTCGGGGGACAGTATGGCATCGATTTGCTCGTCCGTGAGCACCTCCCCTTCCCTGTCCAAATCGACGTGGAAGACCTTTACGGTACCGTCCACGGCCATGATTTCGCCGACACCACCGGAAACGGTGAAGAGCACGGAAGGAATCTTCTCATCCTCCGTGCCGAGCGCTTTTGCGGCGATATCTTTTATCTCCCCGAGTATCCGACGGTAGGCGGACGGATAATCCCCGATGGTCCCCTCCATTTTCAAGGCACTGCGGATCTCGTTGATCTGCTCAAGAAGTTCTGCGGCCTCCCTCTGCTTTTCCGTCGGTTCCGGCTTGCTGAGGTCTATGGGTTCGAGAACTGTTGGATCTATATCTGCAGCAGGGCCGTTGGGCCTTGCGAAGTCCGGAGACTCCCAGATGGATGTGGGGTGCGGCCGGAAAGCTTCTTCTTTGCGGATGCTTTCCGCCATGTACCCGCCGTCCCGGTAGATCCCGGAATCGTACCATCTCGGCAAATCCGATGGTCCCCAAGACCCGACCAATGCGATCGGCTTGATCATTTTCTTTATCTCGCCGTCCGAATGCACCTCCACGACAACACATCGGGCATAACGGCCGAAAGAATCATGCCAGTGAAGGGTTTCTCCTGCTTCCCGGGAAGCCCAGAAGTCTTCCTTGAGTGCGAACTGTTGCTCGAAAAAGCGCTCAAACTTTATGGACGCTCGTATCTCCTCTTCGGTGAACACCTTTTTCCTCCCCGCATAGTCAGGTTCGCTGGCGTCCACTACACATTCCCATGTGCCCTTTCCTCGCTGGCGGTCCACCACCCATAGGAGATTTGCATCCCCTACCACGCTCCTGAACTTGTCGCCTTTTTTCACGACCACGGCCATTTTCGCCCGCCTCCGAAGATATCGTTGTTTCGCCACCGTAGCAGACGGATATGCAACAATCCCGTGTTGACCGAAAGGATAATTGTTGACATAAGGACGTCGAATCCTTGCAGAGGCAAGGGGAAAGGATTTCTTATGACCAAGCAAAGGCCGCGCCCTTGGGTAGACCCAACCCCCCTTGTCGGGTTTGTCCCTGAATGGGGAGGGCAGTTCGATACCTTTGAAGATTGGGTGAATTTCGCACCCAAGGCGCTTTCTTTCGAGGGATCGGTCGGGGAGCAGCTGCCTGCAGTCTGTTTCGACGCAATCGGAAGGCGTTGCAATGTAGGAAAAGACTTCATGCGCGCCCGTGACGAAAACACGTTTCCGGTCCGGTATTTCGTTACGGGAAAGCTCCTTCCTGGCGTTGCGTCCGTCGGCAACGATGAGGAGTCCGTGAAATCGGATGAAGAAGGTTTCGACCGTTGGTGTTATACCGCGAAGGAAGCGGACGGTTTTCCATTGCTAACACATCTTCTTCATCGTGTATGCGAGGGCAGCGAGACCCGTTTTGAAACCGCGGTGGATTTGCTGCGCAAGGCTTTCGAAGCGGGGCGATACAGCATGCGGTCCGCCGATGAGGAAAGAGGAGAGGAGGCCGAGAATGGATACGAATGAGAAATATACCTGTTTCCGCGACATTCCGAGATTTACGCCGTCACCGACGTACTGCGTACACGTGAGCTGGAGTTATCTCGAAAAACAATTGAGTGAATGGGAGAGCTACCCTGGAGGGCTGGAGTTGGAGCCCGATTTCCAGAGGGGCCACGTCTGGACCGAACTCCAGCAGACAAAATTCGTGGAATACGGGCTGCGCGGCGGCCTCGAGCAATCCGGAAGCATGATTCTCTTCAACTGCAGCGACTGGGGCGACCAAATGTCCGAACCCATCCAGTGCGTGGACGGATTGCAGAGACTGACCGCCGTCCGCCGATTTCTCGCAAACGAGATCAAGGCATTCGGAAGCTATTTCCGTGAATTCGAGGATCGGCTCCGCGTGATCGAACCTCGCTTCCAGTTCCTGGTCAATAATCTTCCGGACAGGGCAGCGGTTCTCAAGTGGTACCTCGAACTCAATTCCGGCGGCACCGTGCATTCGGACGAGGAGATCGCAAGAGTAGGACGTCTCTTGGAGGAAGAGAGGGCGAGGTTCGACAATTCGGCGCGACCCGGCGTGTCTCCTTGAAACCCGGGGGCCGGATAATTCGGGCAGGAGCTGTTAAGGAATGATCCGCCCCCCGAAGTTTGGGTTGCGTATTTTTGCAGGAGAACGATGGACCATGACCGAAATCAAGACGCGGGATGATGTTTTGGAGTGGTTCGCGGACTCGCCGCGGCAGCGTGATGTTTTGCTTGAAAAGGTAGTCGACGGAATGCTGTCGAAACCTGATCCCTTCGACGGAGCAACTGACGTGACTCCTGCCCGGGCATGGAATTGGATTCTGGATTTCGGATTCTGCGTCCCCGAAGCACGGATGGGATGGGTAACGCGTGAAGGCAAGATGCTCTCGGCAAATTGGGGAGCCCATGAGCGTCTGCTTTACTGGCTCGGACTGGAAGCGAAAGATGTCGAGCGCCAGGGGTGGGCGCGTGTCGGTCCGTTCGGTTATCAATGCCTGTTCAGGCTTTCTCCCGCGCAGCGGCGGCGTATCGAAAAAACGGGCAGGACTGTTGATAAGGAAGCCGAGCGTTTGAAACCGATCTGGACGGGGTCTGATGCAGATAAAGCTTCGCCGTCACCCTGAGTGTTTGTTGCGCTTCGAAGCGGCAAAATGGCCACGGTAACAGGAGGCCAGGATGTCAGACATTGTCGTCTATACGGACGGTTCCTACGCGCAGACGGCAGGCGGGGGGATAGTTGTCTGCCGGGCAGGCAAAATCATCGTGAAATCGTGCCGACTCCCTGATTGCGGATCGTCATCGGAAACCGAGATGTCAGCTGCAGCTGAAGGATTGCGCATTGCATCGGCCGAAGGGAATGCCGGTGACCGTATCAGGTTGGTGGTCGATTTTCGGGAGCTTTTCCTTCATATGACAGATCCGGATTACGTTATCCCGGACAGAATCCCCAGGTACGAATTCGATACTGTTTGTAGCGCCACGCAAATGCGCGGCATCCATGTCTCTGTAGACCATGTGCGAGGTCACGGAAACGCGGTGGAAGAATATGAGACGCGCGACAGCTTCATGAACGGTGTAGCCCACGCACTCGCTTCCCTGGGACGGAACGGTATTGAAATCGTGAATGTCGTCCCTGACGAGGAAAATATCGCCTCCTCGCTTGAGGCGGTTCACCCCACACTCAATCCGCATACTGCAGTCATCAGAAAGAATTCCTTTTCAAGGGCGGAAGCCGCCGAATTCATAGGCGTTGGCGAAGACGCCATCGACGATCTCGTCAGGCACGGGCATCTGCCCGTCAGCTCGGAGACAGGTCGGCTATATGCATGGTCAGTAAGGAAGGTAGCGCGGATTTTCCGGGAAATGACAAAGGTCAATCCGGAGGCCGACACGCAGACCATGAATCCATAAGCCTCTTTGTTAGTTTGCGTGAAAGGAATTCTTGATTTACCAGCTTGCGTCTGTATGTTTGCCTTCATGAATTTGTTTTGTCGCGAATCCCCCTCCAGGTTCAAGCTGCTTCAAATGCCTGGCTTTCAGCCTGTCTGTGAATTTAAGCCGGTTGCCGATACATCCAAACGGCGCGATGATTTGAGGTGTTGTGTCCCATGGAGAAACGGCACGATGAGCAGCACCATGTTCGACAAAGTGTCTGATGAGTGGGTGCGGATCACGCACGAGTTGGAGTCTCTGGACCGAAAGCCGCCGAAGACAGGATACGCGGAGCAACGTGCCAAGCTCATCCGTCAGCTTGAAAATGTGGACATGCTCCGCCTTGGAACGCCAAGTCCGGTTGCCGCACAGGGACTGCTCGGGCAGTGGTTCGGCAGGAAGCGGCCCTCCGAGGACGGCAACGAGGCCTTTGGATGAGGCTGTGGCTCTGGTCCGATATCCATCTCGAACAGCAGCAGGTGACATTCCCCCGGACGGCACCGCGCGGAGCTGACGTGATCGTATGCGCTGGCGATCTCTGCTCGGCAAACATGTTGCACGAGACAGTACACGAGATCGTCAGCCTCTACCGGATGCCGCTCTTGATGGTGCCGGGCAATCACGAATATTATTCCGATGCCGCATCCGGCCGATCCGTCGAGCAGGACCGGGTATTCATGAAGTCGGTCGCTGAGGCAAGCAAAGCTTGGCCGGCGAGGTTGCACCTGCTCGATGACGACACCCTGCAGATCGGAGATGTCAGGTTCGTGGGGGGGACCTTGTGGACGGATTTCGCCGCGGGAGCTTCCACGTTGTCTGATATCGCCTGGCGGATGAACGACGCGGTTTCAGATTCTCCCGATTTCATGCGGATCAGTGGTCTCACTCCGCAAGGTATGCTCGACATGAACCGCTGGACTTCGGCCTACATCAGGGCAGAGCTGAGGAAGCCGTTCAGGGGGACCACGATTGTCGTCACTCATCATCCGCCACACCAGGACGCGGTGCCGCGGGCATATGCTGGCATGAAGTCCAATTATCTCTTTGCTAACCATGACAATGCATTCGGAGGCATTCTTAATTCGGAACTTGCGCCGTTCTTATGGGTATGCGGACATACCCACCATCCGATCGATATTTCGGTCGGGAGAACTCGCATTGTCTGCAATCCGCACGGCTTCAGCGCGTCCGCTGACGAGCGGGAGAACGGTTTCCGCTGGGATTTCGTAATTGATACTGATGAAGGTCGTGGTTCACAAAGAGAAGCCTGATGCCTTCAGCTCCGGGTAATCGTCCAGCACTTCGGGCGGAACAGGTTCCCCTTGATCTAGAGCTCGAGTGACGGCAATTCTGTGGGCCTTCACTCGGTTGTGGTGGCCGACAGTGGTGAGGCTGTTGCCTACGTTCATGGTTTCCGGATGGAGCAGGCCTTCGGCAAAAGCCTTGATCAAGATTTCAGGGCCGATGCCCCTGCCCCGGAAGGTTGGCAGGACCAAGAGGACCTTGTCGTCCAATCCGCCTGCCAGCTCCATCGTCCGGACGTCGAACACTGCCAGAAGCGCCATATGTCCGGCATGTCCGCTCCATCCGCAAACAAAGCCATCGATCGGAAAATCACGGTAGTCTGTGAGTTGGTTCGCCCTTCCGGCAAGCATGCGGATCGGATTCGCGCGCAAGACACCCTCGAAATTCGGGTCGGAGCACGCCTTCGATATGATCTCTTCAGCCTCCTTGGAATGGTCGGCCAAAGCCATGAGATTGGCGAGCGGGATCCTGTGCAGCGGCACGGGCGGTCTTTTCGGTGTCGCAATGAAGGCACGATCTCCTGTCGGGCAGTTCCCCGACACGATATCGATGGCAATTGGCATCTACAACAGCTTGCCGATTTCCATGAACCGGGTTATCCGGAAAATGTCCTGTCCATGCTTGCCTGAACGCGGCGGGCCAAAAGGCGACGGGCCTTTGAAACGAAGGAGCCCGTAATGAAAATTCAGACGACTTATTCTTTCGAACGTGAGGACGGTCGGAGGTTATCGGCCACGAGGGCCGAGGACATCTTGGGTGCGGTCCTAGGATACGTCCGCACGGAAGAGAATGACGAAAAGGACCCTCACCCCGGTATCAAAGCACTCAGGCGAATCAAAGGAAATGTGTTCACCTTCGAGGATTTGCTTGCTTTCAGGGACTATGTCGGAGTCCTTGTCGAGAGGGCGAACGAAAGGCTGCAGGACCTTCACCACGAAAAGGAAGATATAGCCAAAGATGAAGCGAGCAGGGTGGCCTACGACGGCTTGATAGCCCGCGTTGCGGAAGCCCGTGATGCCGCTTCTCGGGAAATGGAAGAGTTCATTGAACTTTTTTGCGAGGAAGCCGGACTCGAAATGCCGGGCAGAAGCCCGACACCATAGCCGAAGCCTCAAATGAAAAAACCGTCCGCCCGAAGGGCAGACGGTTTCGTTTCAGGCGGTGGACATTCGGCCCCGGGTCCTATGTCCTCGATCCTTTCAGCTCCACGTCATAAACGTTTCGTCGCTGCCAGCGCCCTGCCATGGACCTCTGCGCTGGTTGGCGGTGACAGGATTTCGCCTGCCGCGAAACCGCCCGAACCGCTTTCGCGGTGAGGAAACTATTGAAACCCGGTTCGAGGCCGTGGTCAATCCTATCCGATGATGTAATGGGGTACGAACCTCGAAGTGTTTTTCGTGACAGGGGACGTATCCTCCCGGATTCCGATGCCTGCGGGATAGCCCGCCACGACCCAGGAACCGATGACGGTCCAATCGTCTCCGAATTTGGGCAGCATGCAAAAGGCTTGTCGGACATGCCCTTCTTCCCCGTACACCCCTTCCACATCAATGCGGCCTCCCGGCAGGGAGATGTCGACGATAGAGATGTTTGCCCCTTCTCTCGACAGCAGGGGCTTCCTGACATAGCTGTCGCCGAAAGAGGAGCATCCAGGATCACCTTCGAAATAGGCCGGCAACAGGTTCGGATGCCCCGGAAACATCTCCCAGAGGACGGCAAGCAGTCCCTTGTTGGAAAGCGCGAGCTTCCACAACGGTTCGACGATGCGGGTTTCGGTCGAAATGAGATATCGGCCGAACTCTTCGCGGACCATGTCCTCTAGAGGGTACAGCTTGAACAGGGTCTCGATGCGTCGGTCATCGAGGTCGGTGAACCAGCCTTCGTCATCCACTCCGATATCTTTGATGTCGAGCATGACCGTTTCGATCCCGGCCTGGACCGCGCAGTCGGCAAGATATTCTACAGTTCCCCTGTCTTCCGGGCTCTCCATGACCGCGGCGAAATGCATTCGCCTCGTGCGTCCTGCGACCGCTGGGAGGGCATCGATCAGTCTTTCGTGAATGCTGTTGAACTGATCGGCTTCACCCGGAAGCCCGCCAATTTCACGCATTGCCTCGAGCCACCGCCACTGGAATACGGCACTTTCGAAAAGGCTTGTCGGCGTATCTGCGTTGAATTCGAGCAATTTGGCGGGCCCTTTGCCGTCGTAAGAAAGGTCAAAACGGCCGTAGAGGTCGTATTCCCCGAATTGCCAAGACTTCCTGACCGCATCGTGGAACGGTTCCGGAATGGCCATTCGCGACATCAGGCTTGGATCGTTGGCGATCCTGTCGACAGCCTGATAGCACATCTGCAGGAGTTCTTTTGTCGGATCCTCGATTCCGTTTTCGATTTCCTCGAGGGAAAACCGATAAGCATTGCGCTCGTCCCAGTAGCGCTTGCCATCCATCGTGTGGAAGGAAAACCCGCAATTCTCCGCGTCTTCCTTCCAGTCAGGCCGTTCCTCAAACGCGACACGTTCCACGGGCGGCCTCAGGCGGAAACGCTCACCGCGCGCGCACCGAAGCCGCCGCGAGAAAGGGTTGTCGTGGACGCAGCAGGCGGGCGTGCGGCAGACGACCGGGACGAGAACCGAACGTGTCCGGAAGACTTGGCGATTTCGACGCCGTTGGCATTGAGGAAACCGCTCTTCCCTGGCTGACGATACAACGCTTGAGGTGAAACGGAGGCCGGATCAGGCCCGACGGAACGTCCGCCCATCATGTAGCCCATCATGAAGGGCAGGAAAACGCTACCGCCGGAGGCGTGGTGGCTTGTGGCAGGAGCGCATTTTCCCTCCCCGAATTCCTCCTCGCAATGTTCCAGAGATTTGTAGGCAGGCGCGGTCTTTTCGTGAGAAGCCACTGCCGCCTTGTAATCGGCGTCGCATTTTTCAGGAGAATAAGCCCGCGCGGCCACGCATTCGTCGACGGAAGTGTAAACCGCCGATTCGATTGTTTTGTCCTCACAAGCTGCGAGAGTGGCCGCCCCCATGGCGACAAGCGAAACAACGACGGATCTCTTCACCTGATCCCCTCCATGATTTCATCTCTTCATAAGGAGGCCTACTCAGGATTCCGTCAACCGAATCCTTTTGATCTTGTAATTGGATGCATGCAGTTTTGCCAGAGAACGGCATCCCTGACATTCTCGACGCTGTTCGCCATAAAAATTCCCTCGCTAAACATGAAGTCGTGGAGCGCGACGACCGCTCCAAGATCGAGAAGCGACTCTTGCCAGCTCAGTTTCCGGAAATTCCGAAACCATTTATCCGCTACATCGGAATCGTCTAGCCTGGTGAGACCTTTCAGTGGGAAATCGATCGTGTTGCCATCAGGGCGGATCACACAAAGTTCTTCAAGGGAAGCGGTTGTAATCGCCAGAAGCACGGGGAGACCGTCGGGATCGCGTTCGCTGACGGTGTCTTCTGCGTATGCCGCTGCCGTCCGTACATTTCCCCAGTAACTCCCCTCCATCCCCTCGTCGGCCTGCAGGCCAAGCGCGAAGCCGACGTCGACGGGTTTGATGCCTTCCGTCAGGATTTTAGTGGCGCGCCGATCAGACGTGCCGTGAAAAACGATGGACGTTTCCAAACTGTGGTCACTCAGCCATCGCTCGATGGCGGCCACGAGGTCAACCCATTCCCTCTTTCTGCCAGGATCTGCGACAGAGTAACCGATCACTTCTCTTTGGTCGGGTTCCGAATTTTGCATAGGTGGCTGCTCCCCCCGATTGGGCTACCGGGATGGATTAGAACTTGGGGGCGGTGCGAGGAGAGAGCCTCTCATGTGCCATCGCCAGCATCCTGGAAATGTTTGCAGGCGCTTCCCCTTCAATTGACCATGTGCCGTCGACACCAACAATTTCGATGCTGCTGTCGGCTTTCGAAGTGATCGTGATGATGCCGTCTCCGAAGCGGAAATCCCATTCTTCAACCGGCAAGCCGATCTCGCGAATGAGGACGGATTCCATTTCCTCGTGGCTTTTATGGCAAATCTCGTTCCCGGCATCTTTCGCTGCTGATGCCGTGTCATAGTCTGAGGTCCCTGACCTACCTGAGTGGCTCAACCACCAGCGTCCGTCTTCCTGGCGGACAAAAAGATTTGCCGTTTCTCCCGAAAAAAATTCCCCTAGAGTGGCCGGGGCAAGCGGCAACCAATATGTGTTGGTGTCGAGCATGTCCCAGTTGTCGTGCGCGTGCATGTCTTCCATATTGGCGGTCTGGGTCATGGCGTCCTCCGAAACACTGCTTGCGATAGTAGTTTTCAGGCACGCATGTTTCAAAGCCATCTGGTGCTTAAAGAGAGTGTCCAGGACGACGGCAGGTAAGCTCCCGCGACGGGGCAAGAGAGGTCAGCCATTCGGCGGCCGCCTCGACAACGGCCTCAGTTCCCGGTGCCCCTTTTCCTTTCAATGCGCATTCCCAGATGGTGAGATGACGCCATCCCAGTTCATCCAAGGCAGATCTTGTCAGGGCGTCACGCCGCCTGTTGCGGGCTATTTTCGTCTCCCAAAACTCTACTCGGGAGGACGGCATCTTGAACCGCGGGCAGTCATGTCCGTGCCAGAAGCACCCTTCGACAAAGATGGCAGCACGGAATTTTGGAAGCACGATGTCTGGCCTGCCGGGCAGCTTTCGGCAGTGGAGCGAGTACCGGAAGCCACGGGCATGCAACCCTTTACGGACGGCGATCTCAGGAGAGGTGTTCTTGCTTCTGATCGCTGCCATCATGCGCGATCGGACTTCAGGTGAAACCGTATCCGTCATGAGACGGGTAAAACACATGCGCTTCAGGTCATCAAGAGCTCGTTGTGGGTCTCCGGTAATGGAGTTAGCTTGATAGAGCCATTCAGGGAGGAAGCGATGCCGATCCATTTCCTTAAAGAACAGGCTGCCCAACACAATCACGACATGCGGACCGGGATGGCTGACGGCAGCCCAAATAGGTTGAAGGATTACGGCCTGCGGCTTTCCGTGATTGCCGGATTGGTCGGAAACACGGGACAGGACGCCCGGAACCTCTTGGGCGGGGCATTCGCCATAGTGCTCTCTTCGGCCAACATGCTTCGACTCGACCTCGGCAAGGAACTCGCTCTCAATCCGGTGAGCGACGGCCGCGCCTTTTTCATCAGGTTTGCCGATGCAGCGGGGGACTACGCCGATGCCGGAGAGAAGATCGACCATCTGGAGGATTTCAGGGGGATCGCATGTGACGCAACGCGGAGGCTTGCCGCGGCGGTGAGAGACCGCGCGAACGAGCTCGGTGTCGATCTGGCGAAGGCTGTTCACGACTACAGGGAATGCCAACTATCATCGCTTGCCATGGCAGCCTGAGCTTCCTCCAAGAATTCGCTGCGGACTTTTAAGGACTCGTTGACGCAAATTCAAGATCCCGCCAAGCTTTCGGGATGCTTGTTCCGCCAGCGCATATTCGACCGACTTATCGCGGGCCTGTCCCCGTGCGTCCTCCACGTGTTGCCGGAATGGATGCCGATGCGGAAGCAGCAGTCGAGACCGACTGGGCGTGGTTCGAACGCTTCGTGAAAGAACACGGCGATCCGGGCAAGCAGCGGCTGGACTTTTGGCGGAGGCGGCGCTCTTCGGTGGAGGGGTGGCCAAAGTTCGAAGCCGAGTTCAGGGCCATGCGGCACAAGGCTCTCTTTCGTCTCGCCGTGGACGAGGTGATGAGTGTCGTCCACGGTACCAGGCACTCACTGGGGAATTTAAAGAAGGAATGCGCCACGATCGGGGGCATCCATAATTTCAGCCCGCCTGTGCCAATGATGTATGGCCTTCACCTGCTTCTGGAGCAGAAGGGGGCCGTTCCTGACTGGGACGAGGCCCTTGATTTCTGGTTTCATCAAAGGCCGGAACTTTTTTGGAAACCGCTCGGGAAAATTCATGGCATGGAAGGCCTAACATACGATCAGGCACTATGCAGATGGGAAACGGACGCAGTCCTCTGGAGGCTTGGCACGACCTATTACTCTTGGCTTCGGGAGATACATTTCCTTGCCGTCATGCGCGAAAAATACGGTCTGGACCTCAGGTACCATTTCCTTGCCGATTCCGAATTCAAGGCGGATTTCGTTGCCGACAAGCTACTTATCGAACTTTATATCAAGAACGATTTCTACAAGGACGGTCCTGGCAAAGGCCGCAAGGAAACTTGTAAGAAGCTCAATCCGCCCCCTTTTAAGGTCATCGACATCCCCATGGAATCAGAAATGGTTGCTGGCAAGGTCTGGCTGGTAAAGCCGGATTTCATGCGGCAGACAGCGTGCAAACTGGAGGAGTTGGGCTGTCCCCGGATTCGGTGAACAAAGGCCCTTCTGAATCCTTCTTTTATATTGACGTTTCCGGAAATTCTTACTATCCACAGCTCCATCACGGAGCACACGATGATTTTGGATGACGCCCTGCTGTCACCAGGCGCGAAGCTTATCCTGGGAACCGGCGATTACAAGCGTCTGACGGCGGCCAGGTACAAAATGAGGCGTTTCGTCTTCGACGAAGCGGCATCTGAAGCAGCCGGCCGCTTTGCCACGGAATGCGCCGACCTCGTCTGCGAGCATTCGCAGTTTGCAATTCCGCCGTATCCGAACACTTACATCGAAATCGACCAGATCGCCGCCCTCAGGGTTTCGTCACGCAGGGAGATCGAACCGGATACCGCAAGGAGGCTTGGCTTTCTCTTCCTCGAAAGCGGCGATCTCTATGTCGTCAGTGGGAAAGAAGGATCTCATGCCGACTTTTCTCCCTTCAGGTACCATATCAAGGGTGAGACAGAAGGAAATTCCGAACGGGACCTTCTGCTCCGTCGTTTCATGATTGGCGAAGTCGCGGACGATCTCATGCCGAAAGTGGATGAATTTGCCCATCGGCTTACTGATGTCTGGGATTTTACCTCGACAACAAAGCTCGATCCCATGCTGTCGAGGATCATGGAATCGGAGTGCCGCGGGCAGCTGAAAAGGGCAATCGCTGCGGTTCTCCTCCTCAACCAGAAGCGCGAAATCCATTTCGTCGACATGCCTGCGAGCCGGAAGATCGTCAAGGGCAAGCTCCGCAGCTACATGGCCCACTCCGTGGTAACCATCAACTTGGGAGGCAGGACGGTCAGGAGGGCCTTTCATATCGACAACAGGGCGTCCCCGCGCCGACATGAGGTGATGGGCCATTTCGTGCACTACGGGATCGACGAGGCTTGTTCTCACGAGTGGGAGGACGCCGTCGATGACGAGACGTCAAGGAGAGATTTGGAACGGGTCGGCCGTGTCATTCCTCGGTGGCGTTGCGTCAATTGCGGGGGAATGCGCGTGCACAAGGCGGCTCATCACCGTGGGGATGCGTCCAAGGGCTTTGTCACAAAGCGTTACGACGTGAAGGGTGGTTGAACAACCCTTCAGAGGGAGACGGCGGCTCTTCCCGACGATGGAGAAGGGCGTTGAATTCGGTAAGCCACCTCTCGAATTTAATTCTCCGTTCTTCGCAACGTGCCATGAACATTTCGATACCGACTTTGCTGCCGCCGCGTGAGAATTTCTCTTCATGCGTCATCAGCAACGCTTCGGAGCAGAACCCGTCTTCCCTTACGATGCGGCCGCCTATGATGCGCTTATCATGTGGAATTCTTCTGAGCGCTTTTCCTTTAAATAGGAAATAGACACCTGTGTCATAGCCCCCACGCATCTGGATTGTGACGCCAGGTTCAAAACAGGCCAGAATCTCGTGCAGCCTTGATTTCGACAGGGGTCTTTCGGAGGAGGTCATTCCAGCTTTCTTCGATTATGTATTGACCAAACATGCACACCATTTTTGATCGGCACAATCATCAATCTTTTGAATCGCATGCGCAAAACCGATTCAAACAATGAATTGGACATGGGATTCTTGAGCCTGGCATCTTGCCGGCCATGCGCAAGCTGCTCGAAACCAATCCAGATGATCCAACCGTAACGACTGTCCTGCATCGCGTCGATCGGTCCAGGAACATGGCACGCTTCTACTGTCTGCAGGTGACGCCGTCGCTGTTTGGGGACGCCGCCTTAGTGAGGTCATGGGGGCGTCTGGACACTCCCGGCCGCATCCGCATCGACCTGTTTGGAACGAGGGGCGAAGCGGAAGTCGCGAAGGCCAAGCTGGCCGCGGAGAAGCTGAAGAAGGGTTATCGTCCCGCTATCCCGTATTAGCGTTGCCGGACATGGCGGACGACAGCGGCAACGGCCTCGTCCACTATCCCGTCCGTCTCCATCACGCCTGGGGAACCCACTTTCCACCCCGTCAGGTCGATATAGGGCAACCCTCTTCTTTCGGACATGTCCCGAACAAGATCCGCAGGCCTGGCGCTTTCCTGGGTGCCGTCTTCCTCGAAGCCCAGGGCAACCACGTTGTCCCATGAAAGAGGACCTTCGACGAACATTTCGTCGGGAGCGGAGTGCGTGAAGCGGCGCATCCTGCTCCACCTGTCGAGGACTTCGTCGACATCTCCCTTTTTCCGCCGGACCCGTTCGATTTCTCGGGTCAGATGGTAAGCTTCCGAGGATCTGAGAGGATGGATTGCGTGCCCGACAGTCTTGCGGTCAATGACGAGGCACGGTTCGCGCGGCAGTTCTTCATCGGGGTTCCAAAGCATCGGCTCCTCGCAGGTGCTTATGCCTTTGGCAAACCTGCCTTCTTCTGGAAGCCAGTGACGCCATGCCGGCTTCAGCTTTCCCGTCCGGTCGAATGCCAGAAGGCTGTCGGATGACAGCCAATGGAAGAGGTATTTGTTGCATTCCTTGCGCATTGCGTCCTTACCTGCCCCGCTTCAAGGGCGAAAACAACAGTGTGCCTTAGAGGGGCGGAAGCTTGCCCAATGTTGAGGTGGACCTGATGCTGCCCCAGAACTCCATGCCACCTACAGTCAGGTTGATCTCGCTTCCCGGAAGATAATACCAACTTGGATCCCAGACCTCAGGGTCGGCGAATTCGTCGGAGTTTTCGATCAGTTCGATCGCGTCCTTCGCGCTGTCGTAAAATGCGAGGACCCCGTCCTCTTTGAGGAACAGGAAACTCTCCTTTTCCATGTCGTCATGCCCAAGCATTCCGAATTCATGGCTGCGCAAATACGAAAGCGCTTCGTACCATGCCATGTTCTCCCGGTATTCGCCTTCGATCTCCATCGCTCGCCTCCGAAGGAACCACTGCAAGCAGCATACCGTACGAAGTTGAAAAAGTTGCTGCGCAATTTCTGAGGATGAATGATCCGATCAGGCCGGGAATCTCGGTTAGGCTTTGATACCCCTATCCCCCCTTAAGGCGCAAACCGCTTCCGGCGAAGCTGCGAAATTGTTGATCACCCGGGCAATCTCCGGATTTGTGACTGTTCCAGCCTCAAACGCTTTTACCCACATGCGACGCCTGAACCAATCCTCCGGCCACTTGTCTACTACTGAGGTGACCTCAAGAGGATAGACGGTCACGATATAATATTTCTGCGGGAATGTTTTCGAGCTCGTCGTCAGATATTCCCCGCAGGCGAACTCCGAGACCTGCCCGTGGAGACCTGCTTCTTCGGCCGCTTCCCTTGCCGCCGCCATCCAGGGTTCCTCGCTACGTCTGGCCTTTCCTTTGGGCAGGATCCAACGCCCCCTTCGCCTGCTGGTCACCAGCATGACTTCGAGTTCGCCCTCCTTTACCCGCCAAGGGAGTGCTCCGACTCTTTTCAGGCCATTCACGGCAATACGCCTCCTTCCAATGGAATCCGCGCCATCTCGATTATTGAAGTGCACGACAAATCCTTGCTCTCCTGGCCGAAAAGAGCAATGGCACAGGATTACATGAGAGGCCATTGAATTCGCATAACACATTGTTTTCATGTTCGGTTTTCAATTTCGCGTGCCTCTGCAAATGGATTCAATGCAAAAATTTCAAGGATTCGTGATAAAATCTGTTGACGACCAAAGGATTCGTTTCTAAAACGCGTCCACTCGAACGGGCACACAAGAACCCGAATTCATTCGCCCATGAAGCAGAAGCACGGTTGCAAAAGGAGAAATCACGTGACCGCCAACGTTATCGAAAAAGCCAAGTCCGCATCCTCCAACGCCATCAAAGACCTCGAGCCGATGAGCTACGGATCAAACATCGGCCGCGACGTCATCAAACGCGCCAGCGATTTCAAGTCCCGGGAAGACGCCCTCTTCGAAACCGTCGCCAACGCCTACGAGGCCTATGACTTCGGCGAAGAAGCCCGTGTCGACGTCACCGCTGTCCTCGGCCGCAACGGCTTCATTTCCGTGACCGACAGGGCCCGGGGAATGGACCGCCGCGATCTCCGCCGCTTTTTCAGCCTGCACTCCCACACGGAACGCCGCGTCGGCGGTCGCAACCTGCGCGGATACAACGGGACGGGCAAGGTGGCTCCGTTTGTTCTTGGCCGCGTCATGCGGGTCGACACCGTCCGTAACGGCCTGCGCAACGTCGTCGTCATGAATCTCGACGACGTCGAATATGCCGCCCGCACCGAATCTCCCATCAAACTGACCGAGCTGGCAGTCAACGAGCCGACGCTTGATCCGAACGGCACCACGATTACCATCACGAAGCTCCACAACAACCTGAAGGCCGAGGATATCCGCGAATATCGCGAGAAGATCAGCTACGAAATGATGATGTGGATGAAAGGGGCCGATATCTACGTCAATGACGAGCGGGTCGAACCCAAGGAAGTCATCTACGACTCCGAACACGTTGTCGTTTCCGAGTGCGGCAACTTCAAGGCCCACATCATGTACCGCGCCGCCGGCCATCCTGAAGAACTGGCCTACACCTTCATCACATGCGGTCCGGTGTTCGTGGCCCGCGAGAACTTCGGCAAGGAAGGCCACAGATACTCGAACCGGATCCATGCGGTGATCTCCACGACGGACGAATGGTGCAACGAACATTTCTTCAACCGCCGCGAATCCTTCGTATCGGAAAGCCGGGACCTGCGGCTCAAGACCATCGACCCCAAGGCGCGCGAACTCCGTGATTTTGCAATCAACGCCGTGTCGGGCTACATGAAGAAGCTCGTCGAGGAGGAGGAGAAGCGCCGTCGCGAGGAAGACGACGCCCTGATGCGCAAATGGGAGCATGACCTCAGCCGTGCCTTCTCGGCGATGTGGAACCTCGGCGGTGGCCGCCAGAGTACCGGAGGCGTCACAAAGGACAGGACCACCGTCCAGGAGACCCGCGAACGCAGCGTCCGCGAAAAATCGGAAGGCAGCAAGCCCAAGGTCAGCATTCTGCTCGACCGCCTCGGCGACCCGAACGTTCCCTACTCGATCAATTACGACGCGCGGTGCCTGACCGTGAACCTTGACCACCATCACATCCAGACCTTGCCCACGAATTCGGGCGATCCCACCCGCCAGCAGGCGCTCACCGATGTGGCAATGGACGGCTTCGTGGAACTTCGGGTCAACCTCGAACTGCGCAAGGCCTTCGCGGAAACGGGTGCTTTCGAACCCAAGGCGGTTCTCGACCGCTATGCCGAAGAATCGCGGAAACTGAAGGGCGATCTCCGGATCATGTTCGCCGAGCGTTATCGCGCCTACGCAGCAATTCGTTCGGCCTGAGGGCCGGACAGGGGCCTCCGGTTTTTCTCCTTTTCCGGAGGCCCCGATTTTTTCAGGAAAGGATGCACTCAAGGATTCGACAGTGAACGAAACGCCCTCCCCTATCATTATCGAAGGACTCACGTCCAAGCTTGCCAAGGCCGGCATGTTCCGGACTTCCTGGATTCCTAATGATGAACTCCCGGCCGATGCCAGTCATCTTCCCGACGGCTGGTCTGTCGTAGTGACAAAGGATACGGTGGCGGCCGAAGCGGTGTACCGGATTGCAGGGGCGATCGATGTGCCCGTGCCGCCGTCCGATCTCGCCAAGGGCATCGTGAAGCTCATCATCAGCCGCTTTCCTGAGTTTTCCGAGCTCTACACCTCCTACCCGAGCCGCACGGCTACCGACCTTCTGGCCTTTCACCTCGGTTGCGGGAAAAACAAGGACGGATACGACCTCAACAGGATGTCGGAGGTCATCGCCATGACGCCTGACGAGGAGCGGCTCCACGCACTCCTTGTCGCCACGATCGACGGATGCTGCGCCGCGGCCCGGCTCGTGCACCAGTTCGGCAAGACTGGGAAGCGGACCTGGTTCAACGACCATTTCCTTCCCACGGTTCCGTTCGTCATCCACGACAAAGGCGAGCCTGTCCGACTGGTGGGTCACAATCCCCATCCCGCCCTGCACAAGAACGCCGACGAAGGCCGTTTCGTGGGGCTCGAACTCTCCAAAGACGGGAACCGTTGCCTTCTCGAATTCGTCGTATCAGAACAGTCCGTCGAAGGAAATTCCTTCAATGTTCCTGTCTCCGCCAAGGCGGCCATCGCGGGCAGGTACAAGGAAATCCGTTCGAAGATCCCCCTTACTTTCTCTCTTGACCGCAAAAACGCCCGCAAATTCTCGGGAATGGGCCGCGTGGTCCGCAAGCTTTATCCCCGCTATGTTGCGGGACAAGTCGCCTACGTCGTGCTCGACAAGGAAACTGGCGAGGCGCTGCTGGAACTTCACGATCGCTTCGATGACAACGCCAGGGACCGCATCAGGGCGATGCTGGATGACGGCATCACACTTGAAGATGCCGACGTTCCCCGCCCTGCCCTGTAGGTTGGAAGTTACGCTGGTGCGTTGCCCAAGGCAAACGAGAATGGAAACAAAAGGAATCCATTATGAACGAAACCACGAAAGAAGTTTTTGCTAGAGCATCAATGGATCTCGAGGCGGCAAAGGCACTGGGGAAAGACTTTCCGGTTCAGGCATATGGTTTGGTGTTGTCGGCCTTTGTGGGATTCGCGCGTGCGGCCTGCCTTGCTGACGGCTGGTACTGGTCCCGTCACCAGACGGCCGAAACCTTGTTGCACGTTTTGCTGCCCGGCCTCTACGTCGCTTCGTCCAGCAGGATCATCAAGGAGCTGGTTGAAGACGCCAGGAACATCGTGGAGACCGGACGGTGCGCCCAGCCGGCGGCCGATGCAATCAGGGATGTCACAAGGATGGTGTCGGATTTCGCTGCCGACGTGAAGGCGTACATGTCGGCAGCGAACAGGACGAACAGCCCTTCAGGACAGTTGGCGTTTTGAACTTGCTGACGAGGGCATCACGATCCGGAGGGAGGAGGACGTGAGATGAGCGACAAGGTCTCGAGCCAAATCATCAAGGCTAGGAAGGACATCGCAGCAGCAAGGCTGCTGGAAACGGATTTTCCTGTACAGGCATTCCGCCTTCTGGGTGACGCTGCCAGAAGCGCCCTGATGGCAACATGCATGGCAGACGGATGGGACTTCGAGAGCGATACGCCTGAGGGGCAGATGCTGTCCGTCATGTCGGACGATGTGTTCGGCCGTTGCGGCAAGAGAAGGTTGACGGCTTTCCTTCAGGCGGCCAGAACCATGCAGGAGGAAGGCAGCTTCGGCGATGATTTCCTTGTTTCGCCGAAAGATTTCGAATGCGTTACCGCCTTTGTCGAGGATGCCGACGCATATGTTGAGGGTTTCCACCCGGAGATGCCTCAACAACTGGCGGTGGCCTAATTGTCGAGTCAGGGCCGGGCGGCAGGCTGAGGGACGGGGCCGATCTCCCTGAACCCGATGGCCGCCACGAGATGCAACATGCCGTCCTTCTCTACCAAGTCACCCACCGAAGTGCTTCTGCGGCCGTATTCCACGCCTTTCTCGATATGCACGTTCGGGAATGTCGGTGTCACCCCTGGAGGCGGGTTCCTGCTCCACGAGTCAGAGAGCACGCCGTTGTTCGTGGCCGTGAAGACGTACTCCAGATCGTCTCCCTCTATAGTCGCCACTTCGTCGTAGAGGCCGTCTTCAAAAGCCTCGTGATAAGGTGCTGGATCGATGTTTTCTTTTATTCCGGGCATCGTGAGCTGGAAATGTCTCTCGCCGGACATTTCCATGCTCCTTTCCCAGTCCAGTTGATAAAGTTTCACCTTCCGTCCCCTTTATGGTTTGCGGGTGTAACAACCAAAAATGATCACGTTGTGAACCCGTTTTTGGCAGTTTCTCTGAAAGGCTCAAGCAATTTCTGATTTAGTTCACGGTGCAGCTCTTGTGGTGACCGTCCAAACGGTTGAGTAATTGCCCACTGTCACTGTCATATGGACCGACGTCGAATAGGACGGGCTGGCTCTCATTTTGACCCGAACACTCCATCCGTTCATTACCGTGCCGGGCTCGGAGGTGTAATCATCCGGGTAGCATGAATATGCCGATGACGGTTTGGCGCAGTAGAGGGCACCAGCAGGGCCCGAAATGCTGATCGGGACAGGATCGGGAACTCCTCTGATTGTGACGCTTTTTGGTGGGACTTCCTGATTGGGGGAAGCACCTGAATAATCACCGAACGTGAACGGATCAGGGTCTTCGTCCAAGGGCCTTGCTGTGATCGACCATTGATTCGTCTCGGTGCCAACGCGTAGGATGGCAGTTGCAGTCTCCCCATTAGCTCCGGTCATCAGAAACAGCCTGTAATCTTTGCCGGGCGACAACTGGTTGCCCGTGAAATCCCTGTAATATGATCCTGCATACCTTTCCTGCAACCGGGCGCTGGTGTTTGAAGACAATGAAAACTCCACTGGCTCGAAAATGCCGGTGAGCCTGAAATCGTGAGGGTATTCGGCATTGGGCGCGTAATTTGTACGATCGACGAAAGGAATAGGATCCGGGGTTTCGTCGTGCGGGTATGTTTTGACGATCCATTCCGCTGTTACGGATCCTATCGTCAGAACAACGGTAACCGGAGTGTCGTAGTCCGAAGAACTGACAGTCCGGAGGAAGATATACTGGTCGTTTTTGATTTCGCCTTGCGTCCTCCATGAACAGCCAGAAGCCGAACTGCTTCCCTGTATGCACAGCTCCGTCCCTGCTGGCCCTTGGACAGACACAGGGACAGGATCGGGGATGCCGCGGATGCGGACACCTACGGAACTGATCAGCGTATCGCGTGCAACATCGAGGCGATTGGTGATCGTGAAGGCATCAGGCACTGTGTCCAACGGCCTGGTGATAACCCGCCAAGAAGCGGAGCCGTCCCCGACCTGCACGGCCATGGTCCTTATGCCATCGTTTTCGGGATGGGCATTCATGGCCAGTTGGATGTATTCGTTTTCGGAGATCGTACCCGGAGCGTCTGTCCATGCTGAGCAGTACGAGGAACTCGAAGTCGGGCACCTGCGCCATTGCATCTCCTCTCCGTCTCCGCTGATGGACACAGGGACATCTCCCGTAATGCCCTCGATCTTCACGGCTCCGGAGAAGGACTTTTGGTTTGGAGCTCTGCCGACTTCGTCCGCGAATACAAGATTAACAGGAGTTCGGGAGGGTTTCCTGGTTCTTACCGTCCACGTGGTGGAATAATTGCCGAGAGTAACTGTTACGGTCACGGGTGTATCCAGATCGGCCGAGGCCTGCGTCCTCAGATGCAAGTAATAGCCGTCTCTTATTTCCCGCGGCGTCCCTGCTTCGATGTACCCCGCATTGAAGAAATCTGGCCTGGAAGAGACCCTGAATTTGGTCCCCGCAGGTCCTGTGACATTCAATTCCAATGGGTCTTGCAATCCGGTGATTTGAATCGCGTCGGAATTGATCCATTCCCCTTCACCCAGGTCCGAGACGTCAACAAAATGGAACGGATCGGGGTCCTCATCCCTTCCTCTTGATGTCACTGACCAAGTCGTGGTGTGGACGCCACCCTCGACAACGACTGTCACGTTCTTGGTTTCACCATGTGCGGGAGGCCTGGTGCGCAGTTGGTAGACGTAATTTCCGGGAGAGATCGCGGTCACGCCTCTGCATGTTGCAGCATCGCAGCGCAACAGTGTGGTTGTAGGATCGTCGAAGCTCACGGAAAGTGTTTTAGTAAAGCCAGTTATGGCCACGGCTTCAGAATAGACGTACTTTATTTCGGATCCATTTTCGGCGTCCGCATCGGCCACATCAGTCCAACTGAATGGATCGGGGTGAGTGTCTTGGCCATTGAACCTAAGCGATCCAACTTCAGCCGAACCGTACTCGTCCGTCATTCTTATCGTGAAAAAGTTGCTGTAACCGGACTGGGAGATTTGTCCTGAAATTTCACCTGTGTCGGGGTCAAGGTTTACCCCATCCGGAAGAGATCCGGAAACAACCTCGAACCGTGTCTTTCCGATCACGTTCTCAAGTGTCGGAAAAAACGAAAACTCTTCATACATTTCTGTGGGTATTGATCCGAACCCTTCGTAGGCTATCCGCGGATATGTTCCGGTGACCGTGATCGTGAAGTTAGGTAGATTGCCAGTTTCATCCGTTGGAATGACCACGAAAGTTCTGGTCGAAGGCACGGTTCCGGAGATGATTCCGGTCTCGGCATCGAGGTCGACAGATGTGGCTCCCCAAGAACCCTTCAAATAAGAAAGTTTGCCTGTGACGGCCGACGCGTCATATCGCGGCGGTGAAGATTCAAAGGGCTGCCCGACTCTTACGGTCAGCGTCTGGTCTTCGAAATACTTTATCTGCCTCGGGCGGACAACGATCGTGAACTCGTTTGAGTGGGCCGTTTTTCCCGCCGCATCAGTAACCGACACCACGTATCCGGAATAGATACCTTGGCTCCCTTCGACAGGGATCCCGCTGATTTGCCCCGTATCGGGATTGAACTCGATGCCCTCAGGCAGCTGGTTGTTCAGGGCTATGACATCTCCGACTTTCTTGGGAGTCCAGCCGACTGTGTAATTCATGCCGGTGGTGCCAGCCGTCAACGTGAACGTGGACGGGATGGCGCTGATTGACGGCACGATGCCGCTTTCATGCACTGTAATCCCGAAGGGGCTGCTGATTGTGGAGTCGCCGATGGAATCGGTGGCTTTGATATAGAGGCCGTCGAACGTTCCGAGTTCGGTCGGCGTGCCCGAGATCGCTCCGCTTGACGTATTGAAAACCAAGCCCGTCGGCAATGTGCCGAAAAGCTCGTACCGGACGCTGCCTACAGCGTAGTCGGTGACCGGAACCACTGCATTCATTTTGCTGCTCACGGTCACGTCGATATGTTCGCGGACGGTCAGCCTGATGTTCGGGATCACTTCGATCACGACAGGTTCCGATGTCAGGCGGTTGGTGGTGTCGGTTACCCTGACGTTGACCACAATCCGGGCGGCTTCGTTCACCGTGCCGGACACGATGCCGGTCTTCGGGTCGAACGAGAGGCCGAAGCTCTCCGCGTCGGGGGAGATGAAGTAATAATCCCCTATTGCGTTGCTGACTTTCGGAAGCTGGGCTTTGAACGGATAGCCGACCTTCGTTTTTACGTCGTAAGTGACGAGCCGGATCGGCAGTCCGTCGGTCTGGACGCTGAATGCCAGGGTTGCCGTATCAGTCGTTCCGTCCTCGGAATCTGTCGCGGTCACCACTATGCCATCCCAGCTTCCGATTTCCTCCGCAACTCCCTCGATCCGTCCGGTCCCGCTGTCGAAGGACAGACCCGCGGGCAGCGTGCCGGAGATGCTCCAGGAAAGTGAGCCGACGGCATTGTTCACAGTCGGACTCAGGGCGTAAGCCTTGTCCGCGAGGACCGTGTTCTGGGAAGGATACGCAATCTCAAGCGGTACCCTCGGGTCAACCCTGATGGTGAACGGCGCGGACGTGACGGAGTTGCCGACCAGTCCTTCGTCGGTCACTGAAACGGAAAGGTTTCCGAAGGTGCCCGTTTCCGTAGGTGTTCCCGAAATCTCGCCTGTCGCGGGGTCGAATGCCAGCCCCGCAGGCAAGCTGCCCGACAGGGCGAATCTCGGAGTTCCGATGACATTGGATGTCTGGGGAAGAAGCTTCCCGGCGGAATGCCTGTTCATCGTCGTGTCCGAATATGACACGGCGAGATCGCCGACGACGTGGACGATCAATTTGAAATCGACGGTTCGTCCGATGCCGTCCGTCAGTTTCATCTGGACGACATGCGAGCCGATCGGGGCGTCGGAGCCTTGAAGGGAACCATCCGAATTGATGAGGGTCAGACCGGTTGGCTTTCCGCTCATGATCGTGAACGTCAGCGGCTCGACGGCGTTGGACGCCGCGATCGGACCTGTGTCCATCCAGGCACCTTTTCGCACCTGCCTTTCGGCATCATTGACTTTCAACTCACCGGCGGGGGAAACGACGATAGTGAACGGGCCAAATGCCGCTGTCTGGCCTTCGCTGTCCGTTGCAGTCACCGTCAACCCCGGGAAAGTTCCCGCCCGGGTGGGACGGCCAGTGAAAGCGCCGTTCTCCGGATTGAAGGAAATGCCCTGTGGCAACGTACCGCCAACCGAATAGGTCACTTCCCCGATAGCGTTTGTCGGCTCCTGCGGCAGCTTTGGAAGACCTGTCGAGGAGTTGACGACCAGCGGTTCCGAGAAATCGTAGGCAAGCGACAGCGGCAGCCTTTCGGTCACCGTGATCTTGATGGATGTTTCCGCGTTGTTGCCGGCGTCATCGGAGGCAGTGATCCTGATCCCGCTCCATTCTCCCGTGCGCGTAGGTACGCCCGATATCAGCCCGGTCACGGAATTGAAAGACATGCCGTCGGGGAGCGAGCCGGTTCGGCCGAATGTTACCTGTCCGATGCCGTTTTCTATGACTGGCTGAATTGTCGCCTTCACTTCCCTCGGGACGTAGTGTTCCGGGTCAAGAGCCATCGTCATCGACGGCAGTATGGAAATTTCCAGTGTGCCCGAACTGCTTCTGCCCAGGGAATCTGTGACTTGCACCGTGACGGAGGCAGTCATAGGCGATGCGACAGTTCCGCTGAGTATGCCGTCAGACGACAAGCTGACGCCCGCCGGAAGCGGCGTTGAGGCATCGACCGTGAAGATCGTGCCGCCGGCGCTGTTGCGGACACCCAGCTGTTTGGAGAAATGGCGGCCGGCTGTCCAAGAGAAAGACTCCCCGAAGGCGATCTGTTCAGGCGGGACAACTTCGAGAGTGAAGGGTTCGGTCAGGGCAGTGGAGCCTTCGCTGTCGGTGGCCTTCAGGACTATGCCGGGATAGGTTCCCGTGTTCGATGCCTTTCCGACGAGCCGCCCGTCCTCGCGCAAGGAAATGCCCGGAGGCAAAGTACCTTCTTCCAAATTCCAGACGACCCCGCCGATGGCGTTGGTAGCCTCGGCGATATATTCGGCAACGGGAATGAACGCCGGGATCGACGTCTTTGAAACGCTTGCCTCGAGCGCCATCCTCGGCCCTATTGTGATCGAGAACTGGTTGCTGGTCGCTGTCTCACCCGATCCGTCCGTGACGGAAACAGTGAAGGGTCCGTAGACACCTTCCGTGGTCGGCGTACCGCTGATGGCACCTGAGGCCGCATTGAAGACAAGTCCATCGGGGAGCGTTCCTGTGATGGCGTATGTCCCGAACATGTTCGTTGGAGACGGAATGAAGCTCCCTTCGGGGACACTCGGAGTGATCGGAGCAATCTTCGTCATCCTCGGAAGATTGTAGCTGGCTTCGAAGCTGATCGAGAGCGGGTTGAAGGCTTCTATGCCCGAGACGAAAGTCTTTGATACCCTGCCGTCAGCATCGGTCACGACGAACGGTACGGAATGGTTCCCTGCAACGGCAACGCGACCGCTGACGACGCCTGTTGAGGAGTCCAGGGTTAGACCGGGAGAGACATCCGCTCCTTCTGCAATGGAAAAAAGAGGGGCGGCAGCGCCAGTGACGCTTGGGGGGACCGTGGCGAAATCGGTGTTGATCCTGATCGAGGCAGGTGTCGTTTCCGCGAGTATCGGGGCCGGGAAAACTTCGATCGCAAAGGGATTGCTTTCGTCCGCACCTCCGTCCGAAGTCACAACGGAAACAACGATGCCTTCCTGCCGCTCGATTTGTTCAGGCGTGCCGGAAATCGTTCCGGAGGCTTCGTCCAGGGTCATCCCTGCGGGAAGCGCGCCTTCCTTTACCGTCCATGTCTTCTCTCCGGAAAGGTCGGTGGCCGTGAGGCGGAAGCTGGAGAATTCGCCGAGCACCAACGCCCGATCCCCTACTTCAGAAAGGGCGACGTCGGGATCGGTCGTGCTCACATTGAACCAATTCGAGTATCCGACTGTCCCGTCTATGTCCCGCGCAACGAAGCGGAGCCGTGCAGTTGTCGAGAACGTCGGAATGCGGCCCTTCAGGGTCCCTTCCTCCCGGTTGAAGGAAAGGTTGGACGGCAAGGGGTCTCCTTCGATGCCGAAAGAGAGTTTGCCCATTTTCTTGGCCACGCGGGCGGAGAATCCAAATTCTTCGCTTGGATGCCGCAACTGGTCCTCGACGAACGCCAACGTCGGCCCTGCTTCGACAGTCAAGGTGCCGTACACGAATGCGATTTCTTCCCCGACATAGTTCCGGCCCGACAGAGCGATGCCGTACACGCCCTCGGAACCTTCCGGCGGAGTTCCCTGCAGCAACTCCGAAGTTGCTGTAATCCAGGACGGCATTTCGATTTCGGGAACCCATTCATGGACAGTTTGTCCGCCGCTGACGATTGATTCCGAAAAATGCCGTTCGCTATGGGCGTAGAGGTCTACCTTCCGCGCATAATCCCTTGCAGCAAATATCTCGACGGTAACCCCTGCATCGGTGCTTTGGTTGCCGTCAGGTCCGATGCCCCTGGCTACAAAGTGGGTTGTTTCCTTTCGTGAAGGCGTACCGCTGACAATTCCGTTTTCGCCGTCGAAGGAGAGTCCTGCAGGCAGGCTGCCGCCGTCCATTCTCCAGCGCGCAACCAGCGCGCCGGGCTTTATCGGCACAGCGTATTCCAGCGGCTCACCGACAAATCCCGGAAAGGTGGCCGTAATGTCGTAGTCCGCTCCATCCGGAGTATCAGGCGTATAGCCGACGGGGCCGACGAGGCCCGATTTGTATCTGAAAATGAACCCCTCGTCCGCAGCCGCCGCGAAAGGCTGCAGCAAAATCGACAGGACTGCCAGAAGCGCAAAAAAGATGCGGAACGTCATTTGAAATCCTCGGGTTGAAGCCCGAGGAAAATGTTACGTGCGGCCTTGCCTTATTTCAATGGATTCATTTTCTTCCGGCAAGGTTGCAACGGTATGCCGCATGGATTCACACGAGCAGTTTCGTCCCGGAAGGCTCAAGTTTTCGTGAAGGCTGCTCTTCGAGTGCGCGGACCGCCGCCGCCTTCAAAGCGGCCACAATGGCCGCGGCCTTTTCGGGGTTCCCGTCTGCAAGTTGCCGAAAGAGGTTTTCGGAGTCGACGGGCCTCGCCTTTTCTACCATGTTCCGGAAATCCGCTTCCGCACGGCTGGTCTTCCGGCTTGCTTCAGCCAGGGCATCCAGCTCGTCCCTGACCTGCTTGGCGCGGGAAATGATGGCAACATCCTCCTCCGTGAGGCTGCCGACGCTCTCGATGTCTTCCCAACGGATAATCCTGAAGGATTTGATGTGACCGTTTGGATGAATCTTTTCATCCCTGCTTTCGTCTGGGAGGAAGAGGAACTCGCCCGTCTTGTCGTAATGGCTGTGAGAGAAACCCAGCCCGGCCTCCCTTCCTTTGCGGAGGACCACCCGGGCGTTTTTCTCGAAAGGCTTTGCAGGCCCCCAGCCCTCGAGCCACTGGGCAACGGTCCGCTGATATACGTGCCTGTGGAACACTTCGAATTCTTCCAAAGCCTCGACCAGGCTTTCATCGATGTCTCCCAGTTCTGAGGCCAATTTCAGCGGCTCCAGCGAAACTCTGGCGTGCGACTTCAGGCTTGTGGCGAAGAACGAACGCTCCCGCCGCGTTTCCCCTACGACTTCTTTCCATTTGTTGCCGGCGGATTCCAGCCATTCTTCGACAGAAACAGGCTATCCGTCATTGGAGGTTGATCCATGACGGTTCCTGCTTCCGCGAAACGTACCTGGAGGCCGCGGATGCGGCCTCCCCGGCAGAGGCATCTCCACAGGCGTCGGCGGGGAGACGGATCTCCGCCGCCCGTTCGGGCATGGCCTGCCCTACGTCTTGAAGTCCGAGGGCC
>Ga0180217_1000963_pt1 | contig 35888 bp, 26 predicted proteins | sample eDN3rd37CBELigOP_FD_128521 | JGI IMG/M metagenome (GOLD analysis project Ga0180217, IMG submission 128521) | Enriched Organic Plus compost microbial communities from Emeryville, California, USA - eDNA 3rd pass 37_C BE-Lig OP (version 2) (version 2) ... | reverse complement strand
CAATACGAAACCAAACAACAGACAAAGCCCGCGGTTAAGAAGCGTAACATAAAGAAAGAGAGCAAGCTGTAGGCACTCACAAAGTAGAGATGAGATCAATCGCGTCTCTACTCCTCCATATTATCCTTTTCTATCCAATCACGCGACATATTTCCATCTTCTTTATATGCGTACGGCACGGTAAACGTCCCCTTGACGCGTTCAGATCGGTACAGGTATGTACCCCAAATACCGGCAAAAATCAACGATTGGACAATACCTCCCCATGTCTCTTCTCTATCGACATATTCTCCCAGAACATAGTGAGCTACCATGTTGTCCAGCACATTGAAAACAGTCATTCCTATAAGCAGGACAAATAACGTCTGGGGGAAAATATCCCTTTTCTTAATGAGCAGGTAACTGCAATAAATAAAACCCAGTAGCAAAAGTGTATTGAAGGCAAATTCCGTTGCGACCAACGTACGATAAAAATAAGCAGAAACACCCTGCATATACAAGTCTGCAGTCCACGTGTCTGTACTGAAAAAAGATGGGTAAGCAAAGAGATTGGCAAACTGTCTAAAGGCAGAAGAAACCAATCCGATCAGCAACACAATCAACCACCCACCCACAGTATCGTACATCGTCTCTCCATACAATGGAATGATCGAGGTAGGTGTGCTTTTATTGTACTTTCTAAAAAATAGCAAGCACAGTACAATGAGTACAACAAATAGTAAAATTGCCCAAAAATTCCAATTGCCTATGGATGTATTATTTCCTGTCAAGCTACCATCTTCCTCCAGATAAAAACCATTGTAAAACAAATTATCGCGATTTCCAAAGTCCGAAAAATATGTTTCTATCTGTTTCACGGGAATGTAGGTGTCATGCAAGCCCAATCGATAACTTATTTTGATTGTATCTCCATGTGAGCGCAGGTTTTTGCCAAAGTGATAAGTTTCGCGATCAAAGAAAATATTATCATTGAAATAACCCACACTTTTGCCATTAGGATTGATGATATGTATATCGTATTCCAGGTTAAGCGGAAACTCTAAACTTATAGGCGATTCCCGGTCACGGGTAGGTTCAGGCAGTTTCTCACTGATATGGTTTGCATATAAAGGTAAAATCTTCTTTTTAATACCTTCCTCAACCTTTCCGATTTCCTTGATACGATATTTTTCGTGGACGACAAAAATATTGTTTACTTTGTCGTCCTCAAACGTTAAGCTTTCTTCTTTGGTGATCTTGTCATGAAGCTTGGCATAATAATCCAGGTAAGATTTTTGAATCTGGTTTTTGGCATTATTCTTAAAGTACTGCCGTATATAATCTGCACTGCCCCCCAGATAATCAGTTTTTACGGTCAATATAGCCTCTCCTTCCCCTTCTAACCGGTAAGTTTCGACTATACTGGTTTTACTGTTGCCTTCCTTCTGTATCGTCACCAGGTTTTTGGCATCATCCGACCGCAATACCGATCCATAGTAAGGGAAAAAGCGATCTTTAATATGTCCACCTTGGTTTGTAATGGTCGGATCTATGTATTGGAGACGATCATTTATGCTGACGCAGATAACCATGTGATTGAAAGCCGTAGGAGAAGGCAAATATTCGGTCAAACCATATTCCTTGTATGTATTGGCCAATACCAAGGCTGAACGGATATTTTTACTATGCAATATGGAAGCTAATAGTACCGATTTGTCTTTACAATCACCATATCTTTGGTTGAATACTTTTTCGGGCAAATTGGCCCGGTGCGAGTACTATCCTACCTCTATCCCCATATAGCGGATTTCATTTTGGACAAAATCAGTTGCTGAGGCCAGAAACCGATATGGATCACCTTCTGCTTCTTGCCATATTTTTTCAACAAAGGCATGCAACGCTGATCCAGGCTTGATCTGTTGAACCGGGTTGATCCTATTGTTCCAGTCGGCTACTTCATTCCAGGATGAAAATTCCGAACATTCGATCCATCTGAGTTTTGTAAACCAAAAAGGAGAATAATCATCATAAATGACACGTTCAGCATGGGTTTCTTCCCAAAAATAACTCGTATGGCTCCCCACACGCACGGCCTGCACTTCAGAAGCACCTTTATGGCTCTTGAATGTGATTTTTCGATTTTGGGGAATAACATAATGAAGGTGCAATAACCCTACCGGTTCATAACCCTGCAAGTAGTACGAATCGAAAAACTTATCCTCAAATACAGGATTAAACCCCTCGACCGAATACGAAAAAACGATTTTGTCTCCTTGACGGAGGTCCTCCAATACATAATAGGCCGAATGCATGCCGTTATAAATAGATCGTGAGAGATCAGTCTCTACAGCCAAGGTCTGGAAAGCTTGTGGATTGAGCCTGTTCAATTCCTGCCTATCACGCACGATCTTCAATTCATGCAAAATCAACCGTTGATATTTTGGGTCATATTGCACATAAAGCTGACCGGCATTTTCGGCACCATTGCTATCGAAAAGCACTTTTGTACTCTTATAAAACCGTGATTTTTCGGAGACATTCACTTGATAGTCTATCAGTTCATAATAATAGCCCTCACTGATATCTTCCAAATTGGGAACGATCGGTTGCTTTGTTATAGTTCTTAACCAAGTAGGCACAGGAGCTTGAGATATCTGGGCTGAGACACCATGTAGGCTAAGACAGATAAGCAGGATAAATAAGATCCAACGAGAAAGGTTAAAATTCATCAGTCAATAATATTGTTTCTAATATAAGCAATATATTGGAAAGGACAAATATCCGGTCAAGCTACCTTTTGCTTATGCCCACCTCTATTATGTTAATTTTGTTAAAATTTAATGTTAAAAAATATTTAATTAAATTTATTTTTATTGAAAAATTGAATAAAAAATATTATTTTTGATCTACCGCCATAACCTTAGTTATTATAAAAAAAAGATTTAATATGAAAAGAATTCAATTTTTAGCCTTTTTACTCTACTTTCTAACAGCGTGTAGTACGGCTCCGTTATCTTTCGAACCCACAAAAGATTACAAACCAGTTGTAGACGACATTACCGACATTGAGGGTATAAACGACACGTACGGAAAAATAACGGATCAAAACGGTGCACCCATTTCGAATGTCGTGGTCACGGATGGCTATGTGTTTACAACAACTGATGAAAAAGGTATATATCAGTTCAAACGGGACAACAATGCAAAATTCGTCTATTACTCCAATCCATCAGGCTATGAGATCGCACGGGAAAACGCCACCAATAACATGGCTCTTTTTTACAAAAAACTTGCTCCGACACTGAAAGGAAGAGTGCGCAACGATTTTGTAATAACCAAGGCTGCCGGAGATCAAAACAACTTCACGTTGATCGCTATCGGCGATCCTCAGGTTGCCAACGATACAGATATTTCCCGTTTCAAGGAAGAAACACTTCCAGATATCCGCCAGACCCTACAGGAGATCACTACACCTGTCATCGGTCTATCCCTCGGCGATGTCGTGGCCGATCAAGCGGGACTACTGTCTTCCATGAAAGGTTTGCTGGGCAGTACAGATATGCCAGTATTCACGACCATCGGCAATCACGACAAATTCCCGGAGTCTGCCGAAGCCCCAAAAACAAATGATAAATTCGAAAATGTATTTGGCCCACAAAACTACTCGTTCAACTACGGCAATGTACATTTTGTATGCTTGGACAATGTTAAGTTTTCAGACCAGACCAACTACAACATCGGCATCAGCAGTGAACAAATCCAATGGTTGACCAATGACCTCAGCTATGTTCCTAAATCAAAGATGATCGTCTTGTACTACCACATGCCAATGAGAGCTACCAACTTCACGAACAGAGCCGCCCTGCTTAATATCTTAGACGGATACGAGACGGTGCATTTCATGGTTGGACACACCCATTATAACGAGAATTATATCCATACCAATCCGACAGCTATGTACGAACACATACACGGAGCCACATGCGGTGCTTGGTGGAAATCAACGATAAACGGAGACGGTACGCCCAATGGCTATGCGGTATATAGCATAAGTGGAACAGAGATTACCAACTGGTATTACAAGGCCGTCAATTACAACAAAGACTTCCAGATCAGGTTGCACAGAGGCAATGCTTCTTTTGGAGGAGAATACGGTACCTTTACCTACGGATTGGCAAGCGACGTTCTTATAGCCAATATTTGGAATGCTGACCCCAATTGGCAGATTGAAGTCTACGAAGATGGGACAAAAACAGGAGACATGACCTTGTCTACGCTCACGCAGGATGCTTGGTCAAAAGGGTACCACCTTGGCATACTGAATCGCAATCCGGACAACTATTCCACACGCACGACACACTTATACCATTACACTCTTCAGAACCCAAATGCACAAGTCCGTGTGGTAGCTACGGATAGCTTTGGAAACGTGTATGAACAGACACAGGTCACGACCGATTTACTGGCAGCCATCTCTTATCCAATGTAGGATACCACCTGTAGAGATACGATCCAATCGTGCAGCTAAATAAAAAATCCTGCAAGGCTTTAGAAACTTTGCAGGATTTTTTAACAATTATATATCACAAAAGTTTTTCATTTCAATCATAGAGAGCATGTGTAAACTTGCTATCTTCATCCTCTTCCCAAATATGATTCCCATCTTTACGTGGAGCGATCGTCCTGACTTCTAAAGTCTTTTTTGAAGGATTGATCTTCATCAACCGCATTAAACCATCGCCACCGTTACTATCTCCTTCCCTATAAGGCGCATTCCGTCGCGACGAATAGTCCGCCAGATAGCTTTTGATGGTATTGCCCTCATAGGTATCCACACGATAGCCCTCACCGCTGACATGTCCGCACAACATCATGAATACATTGGAATGATGCTTTGCAAAATTATAGACATTCTTGCCCTGCGAAGTGAATTTGCTTGGAGATACTCCCTTCCCTACACCAGATCTATAATCGCTTTGGCTATTAGCCGGCCTGCCCAATATGGAATGGCAAACGACAATAGCCTTTCTATCACGATATTGCCTCAACACCTTTCCTCCCCAATCAAACATTTCCTCATCGTACTTCGGATCGTATCGAGGTTTGGATGGCTGGTTGTAAGCCAGATAGAGTACAATAAACTGTTGGCCTCCTGCCTCAAAAAGATCATAATGACAATCATTCTCTTCCCGATCATGGATACTACCTCCATAATAACTCTTGCCTAAAAAATGACTCCGTCCAAAACTTTTCTTAAAACCATTCTCCATACGCAATGGCATCCCTCTGGGTGTCGTATCGTGGTTTCCTACAGCTACTCCGTACGGGATACCCTGCGGCAGACCGGGCAAGGGTTCCTCCAAACGATACATGACATTTCTGGCCCGCTCCCACTCGATCAGTTCCTTTTCACCGTTTTGTGATACATCTCCTAGATGGACCACATAGGCTATATTTTCCGATTTCTGGTTTTGTCTGATCCATTCGATCTGTTGCTCAAAATCCTCCATCTTTCCGTTGAACTTGCCCGACACATAACATTGTGTATCGGGCAATACGACTATCTGAAACCACTCCGGAATCGACAGTTTGTCATTCGCCAAGAGGTCCTTCTTCGGCGCACAGCCTAAAAAAGGGCTGGCAACTAAGAAAAGTATAAAGGCCAGTAATCTCAATACCGGCCTGCCATATAATGCTTTCATAAAAATTAATCTTTTATTATTTTTTATAAACTGTAAAATTGTCTATTACCAAACGGCCATTCTCTATGGACGGATCTTCCTTGACACTCCCTAATCCCAATTTCAGGATACGAAAACGTACCGGATCTTTGATATTTACTTCAAAAACTTGTTCCTTAGGAGTTTTATTGTTGGTCAAGACCTCATTACTTACTCTTTTCCATTTCTTCCCCCCATCCGTAGAAGCCTGTAATATCCATTTACAGCTGACATCTTTTCCTGGCGAGGAAGCCATAACGGTCACCTTGTAAACCCCATCCTGCAAATCAAATTTCATCTCGGCAACAAACAAACGTGTGCTATTGCTTCGAAACATCAAACCTTTGGTACCATCGTCCTCCACCTCGATTCCATTCTTTTTGGCAACCAACTTTACCCCTTTCAACCGCCACAATCCAGTACTCAGTTGTATTTCAGCATCTTTGTAATCATCTTTTTCTAGTTGTGTATCAAATTTTTCGGGAAAGCCCGGGTACACAGCCTGTGCATAACTATAGCCGACAAATAGCATCATACCCATAAACATTCCTAAAATCGTTTTCATTTTTTTCATGACATATTATAATAAAAAGTTAAAAATTCCACTTTTTGCTGACAGGCGTTTTCGCCCTCCTCATGGATAGCACAAGTACCTCATCCAAGCCACTTCTTTGATCGAAAGCTTAGTTGACCTTCTTAAAAAATCTCACCTTGTTACTTTCCTTAGGCCACAGCCCTTTTATCGCCTGAGCTGCTTCCACAGGTCGATCAGACAATAAAATATCCGCTCCATTGGCAATAATCTCTCGATACGCGTCCCCTCGTTGAGCCTTATCCGGTAATTTATCAAAAACCCGTGCGGTGTACACCATGACCATGGCGCCCCGTTCATGTATCTTATCGTACAGGTCTTTGCTCTTGGGCTGACTCACATAAGCAATGATATTTTTCCACGAAATACCCGATTCGTCATACTGTTCGAATCGCTTATGGCTAGTAATAAAAGCCTCTATCATGATGTCTTTATTGCGATCGTGATAAAACTTTGCCTCTTCTACCGAATAGGCAGATACGATGACATAGCTTTCAGCTCTATTTTTTGTAATGACATCATATAGCATAGGCAGAGGAACATCTTTTTTGTCCAGCATCAAAACGGTTTTTCCTCTCGCCCACTGGATAACATCCTCGAGCAAAGGCACTTTGTAGCTGGTCGCCCGTCCGTCAGCATCCTTTAAAAACAAAGCTTGCACTTCTTCATACGTATAATCTGACAACTTGCCTTGTCCAGTAGTCGTTCGATCCAATGTCGCATCGTGCAGCACGACAATTACACTATCCTTAGTCAATCTCGGATCTACCTCGAAAAAAACTGTTTCCTGAGACAACGTATGCTCAAAGGTAGCCGTCGCATTCTCCGGCAATCCTGCACCTGCTCCTCCCCTATGCCCACATACAAGAGGAATCCGATCTTCCGAATATTGGAAAAACTCGTGCAGATCCGCAACAGAATGAATACGGCAGCCTGTATCCCCAGCTGTTTGGGATTTCGTATGACTTGAACCGATTAGCAACAGCAGCCCAAATATACCGTAAGGCAAATATGTTGTATACATCTTCATATGATAAAGAGACTGTCCAAAAAAAGCCAAACACCACTGTCATTGCATAAGCATAACGTGTTTTTTCGGTGATCAATGACCTTTCTGGACAGTCCCGATTTTGTATTACCTCACGACAACTAATTATTCTGATATACCGCGATCTGATCAATAAATACCCTGGATGCCGAATTATTTTTACTGATTCTAAAGCGTACAGGCCCCTGTATAGCCAATGTCTCATCAAATATATACTTCGTAGTGACCGAAGTAATCATAAGATCTTCTCCCAACTTCTGCCAGGTACCTCCAGAATCTTGAGAATACTCAACTATAACGGTAGCAGGTAGACCATTTGTATCTGCTGCATTGGTCGTAGCTGCCCCGTATTCAAAATAGAACCTCGAAGCACCATAAGGTAAATTGAAATTCATACCAAGCGTAGCAATCTGTCCATTCTGCATCATGACAGCCCAAGTATCTGTTTTATTTATTAGATTAGCAGATGATATAGTATAGCATCTCGTCATCAGCCATTCGCCTGATAGATAGGTTTCATAACTCCCTGTGGTATACCCTCCTTTACGAGCACTGATTAGAGATTCATTCTCAAATCCTTCCGGAAAGTTAGAATATAGCTCTCCCGGTTCATAAGGTTCCAAAGACTGGCTTTCGTAGTCGTCCTCATTTCTCATCATCAATATGGGTTCTTCTGAAGCATTTCTTAGCATAATACCGGTATAATCTCCATACCCCGGCACTCCATTTCCCGCAAAACTGGCTGTAGATCTCGTAACCAACTCCATCGTATTGAATCCATCACTCAACTTGACTGTCCCTTCAAAAACATCTCCCAATTGCATATCCTCTGTAATGGCACTCCTTAAACTCACCAAAGTAGACTCATACATACCCATCCACCGGGTGATGGCCGTAAATGTTGAGGTGGCGATATTGACATGCTGCGTATTACCTACTGAGACTCTTGTCACATCATCTATCCGTATGTCCGAAATCTGCAAAACACCGTTGACACGTTCCAAGGTCTTACCTTCTATCTTAATAACCAACGAGTCTCCGGGATTATAGTCTACCGCCAAACTTCCCATTTCCAGAGCAATTCCTCTAAGCAATTTACGCTTCAGACTCTGCAAGACGACCAGTCCTTCGGGTACATTGCCATTTACAGGATCGGAAATCACCACACCACTGATATAAGAAGCACCCAACATATCATCAGCACTTAGCACTTTTGGGGCACCCGTGTATAAAGCACGGACATCGTTCAGTGAGACCAACGGGCTTGCCGTTCCGGTCACTTTAATTTCTTTCTCGCAGGATAGCATCGCTACCAGCAAACCAAGAAACAACGGTAAAAAAAAGATCTTCTTCATCATATTATTGTTTTATATGTTCGGATACACTCATTTTCTAAGGTTTTTGCCACCAAACCAATGTTTTCAGATCATCAGCCCCCTGGTTTGCAACCACCTTATTATAGTTCTGCAAATTCGTAGCCTGTACGGAGAGCGGGTAAAATAGCCTCGTCGGCATAACTCCATCATTCATCAAACCGGGACCTTTGGGCAACACCGGATAACCTGTACGCCTGTACTCGATCCAGCTCTGCATATCCGTCATGAACAGAGCCAGATATTTCTGCCAGAATATTTTTGCCATTTTCTGCTCGAACGTATCATTGTCATCCCAAGCCACGGTAGCTCCACTTAGATATGTACCGACTGACCTACCCCAATACGTAATCCGGGCTGTTACACCTTCCTGATAATATGTATCCGCAGTCTTGTTTGTTATCCAACCTTTTAGAGCTGCCTCAGCCAATATCAACTGTACTTCCGCATAATTCAATATATTGCCGGTTATCGGATTGGAACGTAACCCTTGCGGCAACAAAGACCGGGGATCGGGCGTCACCCCGGATACATAACCGCTCGGAATCCCTTCATATAGACCATCCTTCAGTGTCACCCACAAGGAGATACAAGGATCAGCCGTTTGATCCAACCCATCCACGAAGAAACTGCACATCTTGGGATAGTTCCAGCTTTGGTCCCGTATCGTTACCCACGGAGACACCCTGGGCGTGACACCTGTCCACTTCAAACAGGCTGAATCATCATTCGACGTCATGATCGGATAGGCAAAAGCTTGTTCATCGACTATTTCCTTGATTTTGGCAATGACCTGATCCGAGACTTCTGCCTTACCCGACAAACGCATGAGCAATCTTAGATATAGAGAGTTTCCAAACTTACGCCATTTGGAGATATTGCCGGCAAATATAGGATCATAATTGGAAGCAACGTTCTTGGCACTACCCAACAAAGTGTTGGCCTCTTCCAATTTGTCGAACATGTCCATATAAATATCCTTTTGAGAGTCAAATACAGGCGTATAGATACCTTCCTTGCCCCTATTGGATTCGACATAAGGCGAATCGCCATACGTATCCGTGATCATGGAATGTATCCACGCCTGCAAGACCAACGAAATGCCCATATACGCCTGTCTATTGGCATCTGCCGTATTCTCGTTGGCCAACCTATACATATCCTTGACATTCGTCAATTGCCCATACCAATTGTTCCAAGGCGCTTCTGCAACGTTCCGTCGGATATCGTACCGGAATATACGGTCTACTTCGACCAGGGTGTTCACGGTCACCTGCATCAGTTCATTGGTGATCGTCCGACTACGTTCCATATTACTCTCCACGGTCTTGATAAGTGCGCGTTCCAATAAATTCTGGGGCAATACTTTTTCTGACGTGTTGGGGTCTTTGTTTAACTCTGGAAAGTGTTTGGTACATGCTCCTGTCATCAGCAAGACAGCAGACAGTACACATATACTGTATTTTATCTTTTTCATCTTCATAACTTTAAATACCTATTGTTAAGTTCACTCCAAATGATCTCGTCGAAGGGAATTGTCCGATTTCAAACCCCCGGTTGATTTCCGAACCACTCAAGGTACCGAATTCGGGATCAAACCCCGGCCACTTGGACAAAATCAACAGATCCCGCCCATAAATACCAATGGAAGCCCTTTGAAGTTTCATCTTAGCCAACATTTTCTTGTTGAAGGTGTAGTCCAGACGGGCTTCCCTAAGCTTAATAAAATCCGTTGAGAAAACAGAACCTTCCACATTGCTGACACCAAAATGGTTGTCATAATACGTAGACAGGTCTTCTGCCACGACCGTATTCGGACTATAGGTGCCATCTGGATTGAGAACCACACCTGTACCTATGATACCATTGTAGCGACCGGGCAAGGTTGATCTTGTCTTACCCTGTACGGCCATCTTGCCCTGTGTTAGTGAATAAGCTTTGGATCCATACTGCGCATCAAACAGAAAGCCCACCGAAAAACCCTTGTAGCGAAACTTATTCTGCAAGCCTGCTTTCCACTTTGGCATCGTATTGCCCAAGTAAATGAGATCGTCGCTCAGCATAGGCATCCCGGCATCATATACAATATCCCCATCCGGAGACCGTAGGTACCCCCGGCCATATAGATCACCCATGCTACCTCCTAGGTATGCCGTGATAAACCCATTGCTCCCTGGTCCACGCTGCAAGACAAAATCCTCTAAGCCCCCCAAATCGGTCACGACGTTCTGATTTGCCGAAAAAGTAGCCGTAATATTCCACGTTAGACCATTTTTCTTTTTGACCGGCGTGCCTTCCAAAGCGACTTCCACACCTTTATTGCGTACAGCACCGGCATTTGTGCTAAGATCCCGATACCCCACAGAGTAATCCAACAAGGAGATCAATTGTTGATCTCTGGTATCGGATAGATAGAACGCCAAATCCAAACCTATCCGATTCCGAAAGAGCTTGGCTTCCAACCCCGTCTCATAACTTCCTGTATACAAAGGCCCTAATAAAGGATCGTTCAATCTTGTAGGATTATACAGGCCTCCATTAAACGTCGCATCTGCCGAATACTCTAAATTGGACTTCAAGTAAGGAGTAGTCCCACCATTACCGACCCCTGCATAAGAAGCCCTCCATTTCAGATAGTTGATCTCGTTAGGAAGTTTAAAAATCTCCGAAAAGATCAAACTCCCATTTATCGAATAGTACAACGGAATCTGTTCCAAATGCCCACTTGGGCTCGCCATAGTACTGCTCCAATCCTTACGCAATGTGAAATCCAAAAACGCAAGCCCCTTATAACCACCTGCAACCAACGCATATAGCCCCTGAAGCTCTCGTTCAGCCCTGTAAGGACGGGCTATCAAAGTTCCTGCACTGTTGGCAAAAGTAAATACACCGGGGAACAGAAGGGAATCTGCATTTGTCGTATTTCGATTGTACTCATTTTTGAGTATGGATCCCCCTAGCGAAGCATTGATATCAAAGTTTTGGTTAATATCCTTTTTATATTTGATCAGAAAATCACTAGTGATTTCCCTAGAGACCACATCCTGCCGACGGAACATACCTTTCGGTAATCTGTTGGTATCAAAAGGTCTCTGTTGTGTACGGGTATCATTGGCCCAATCTATCGCTGCCTGCACAGTCACATCCAAGTCCTTCATGACCGTATAGGTCACATTCGCATTACCTGTCAAGGAATTCCTGTCCTGCGTATTCAACATCTCATAAGCAATCAGATAGGGATTGTCCGGACCAGACATCAAAGGGGTATTCTGCGTACTGTTTTCTCCCCCTTCAACCCAGTAATTGCGCAGCCAGGATATAGGTGCACTGGGCTGCCAAAAAATATAACCATACATAATAGTCTGGTTATTATAACCCGACCCGGGAAGGTTGTCTGATTTTTTACTCGTATAGTTCACTTTAGAGGTAATACGTAGTTTTTCTGACGGTTTTGAATTTACAGACAATGCTACCGTATTTCGACCGTAGCCCGTATTGGGCACGATCCAGGTATTCTTGACATTAGTATATGAAAATCTCGCCGTAGTCTTATCCGTTCCACCGTCTATAGCTATACTATTTGTGAAGGTCTGTGCTGTTTCGAAAAACTCGTTATAGCCCGCATCTTTATAAGGACGCCACAAGGTACGTTCCGTTCCGGCCTTGCCGGTTTTCGGGTCGAACTGGTAGAAATATTGCCCGTCGAATTTCGGACCGAATGCTTTCGTTGTCCGATGTGTTGCAGCTCCATCTTCCGTCACACCATACGAATAATAATTAATACCATCGTCTCCCTGTCCATATTCATATTGCAGGTCCGGCATACGGTTGATCATAGCCCAGCTCGAATTGCTGTTGAAACTCACACCTAATCCCTTGTCCCGTTTTTGTCCGGACTTGGTCGTGATCATGATCGCACCGTTTGCACCCCTAGAGCCATACAAAGCCGCCGCCCCCGGACCTTTCAGGACCGTGACGCTCTCGATATCATCTGGATTAATATCGTTCAGACTTGTACCGTAATCTACAGCGGCCTCATCCAGATAAGCACCGGAATTGCCCACCATACGACCACTACCGCCATTGATTATAACCCCATCCACCACGATCAATGCTTCACTACTACCGGTCAAGTTATTCTCGCCCCGCAGGATAATCGAATTGGAACCTGTCGGGCCGGCATTGGACCGAATAAGGTTCAGTCCCGGTACTTTGCCGGACAATGCTTCCGTCCAGTTATTAGGCAATGCCTCGGTCAACTGCTCATTGGACAAGGTCGTCACCGCGTACCCCAATGCCTTTTTATCCCGTTCGATATTCAAAGCAGTCACAACGACTTCTTCTAGGCCTGTCGTCGACTTACCCAACCGCAAAACCAGATTGCTGTTGTTAGCGTCGATCTTGCGGTATGTCACTTCATAACCCATCATCTTCACAACGATATCACTACCCTTGTCTGCCCTAATATCAAACGCACCTAACACATCCGTCACACCCAACACCTTACTTTGATTGTCCTCAATCCTTGCTCCCGCCAAAGGTTTTCCCGTCTCTTCATCCAATACCTTTCCCCGTACCGAAAATTTCTCTTGGGCCAACGCATGGACAACATTTCCACTGACCAGCAAAAGAAGAAGAGAAAACCTTAGAAGATAAAATATTCCACTAGACTTTATCCCCCAAAAATTCAAGGGCAAGTGGAAGATTCGTGCAGTATTACTTCCCATACATTTTAAATTTTATATGTTAAAAAATATTTATTTTTATTAAAAATAAACTTTACAAGTTTATAAATATGATGTTTCCTTAGTTTGAATATAATGTTAAAAAACCATTAAATAAACACAAACAACTAATTAACAACATTTTAAATAAAACCAATCAAAAAGATGGTTAGATTTACAAATTGGTAACTTTATCAAAGTAAACAAAAATTAAACAATATTTAAAATTTATTTTAACATTTTTAAACAAAAAAACATAAGAAATTTTAGGTAATATGGCAAGCTCTTAATTTCTCAACCCTCCAAGGATCCAAACCCTTAGAGGATATAAGCCTATCAAGCATTCAATTTCAACAAACGGACAACACCGTCTTGTAACAATGTCAGCAACGTCAAAGACGAATTATCCTGCACGATCTGTCTGTAATTCTTTAACGGCATTCCCAATCCATCCGATAAAAAAAAACGATTGACACCATTATGCCCAACAACCAAAACAGTCTTTCCTGCATGCTTCAGCGCAATCTCCTGGTAAAAACTATGTAATCTCCTCAAAACTTCCTTCCCCTCTTCTCCTACCCGACCCGCTCTGCTAGTATATGGATCACGCAACCAATCCTGCCACGCCAAGGGGTCTTCTTCCATAAACTCTTCTGAACACTTTCCTTCCCAATTCCCAAAATCTATTTCAATCAATCTTGCATCGGTTACCACCCGATCAGGAACACCTGATGCTATCTCGGCTGTCATTTTGGCTCTTTTCAAAGGCGAACTATATATCGCATCAAACTCAAAATCATTCAACAGATTAGACATGCGCCGAGCCTGTGACAATCCTTTTGCCGTCAGTTCCACATCTGTCCGCCCACAATACCTGTTTCCGTCTGCATTGAAAGCAGTCTCACCGTGTCGCAATAAGCAAATCGTGACCATTATAAATAATTCAGTTTTCGCAGTTTATTCTTAAAATCCTGATACTGACCCTTATATGCTGCTACCAATATAGGATCCGGATATACTTTTTTCTCTACATTTGTCATGAATTGAGCCGCTTCGGTCAAGGAAGAATAGTACGTATTTGAAGCTGCCATAATAGCTGCACCCAATGCTCCAGTAGCTTCCCTACATCTGTAAACAGGAACATTCATGACCGCAGCTCTTATTTTCAGCCAAACATCGCTATTGCTCCCTCCTCCTGCAGTATAGATAGCCTGTACTTTTTCTCCAGACAGTTCTTCTATAATTTCATAGGCCAATCGTTCCATACAGGCTACCCCCTCCATATTCGCAGCATACAGGGTTATTTCATCGCCTATACCGGAAGCAAATCCACATGCCTGGGGCGCCACAATAGGGTAGCGCTCGCCTTTCTGTTTGAGTGGCCAGGCCAACTTTCCTGTAGGGATCAATTGTTCTGCGGCAGCATTCAGTTTCTCCAGATCGGTTTTAAAGTCCAAAGAAATCCAATCTGCCCCAGTATTACTAGCTCCACCAGGCATCCAATAGCCTTCCGGATGACGATGACTATACAGACGACCCAAAGGATCGACCACAGCAGACCGGGTCACCCCTTTGATGACCATTGTAGTGCCAATCGTCGTATTCCACTCGCCCGGACGTACAGCACCCGAAGCCATTTGAGTAGCGCACCCATCCGTCATTCCGACGACAACATCTATCCGGGGAATACCCCATTGAACTGCCAACTCTTCTGAGAGACGACCTACCACCGTACCTGAAGGCACCACTTCTTGCAACCAATCTCTTTTCAACCCCAATTCTTCGGTCACATAAGCAGGCCACTCCATACATTGTAGATCATATCCCGATTTCAACACATTGGTATAATCGGTCACATCATAACGACCACTCAACTTTCCAACAATAAAATCGGATGCATGTATCCACCTCGCTATTTGATGCATCTTTTGCGGATAAGTTTCCACATACCACTGCATCTTACTGATACCACTTGAAGCGTTGAATCCTGTATATCCATTCTCCATATGCTGTTCCGCAAGTTCTTTGCAACGATAGCCTTGTTCGACCGAACGTCCATCACTGTACATGATTGCGGAATGGAGAGGGAGATTATCCTTGTCCAACGGGATTACGGTACCCGAAGTCGAGGTTACCGACATTGCTACCAAGTCCCTCTTATCAATATTAGCTGGCAGGTTTGCAAAAATATTATCCATAATACCTTTACAGAACCTCCACCACAAATCTGGCGATTGCTCCTCCCGAAACCTGTCATCCAGGACAAACTGCCGGGATCCTGAAGCGACACCCACACCTTGTTCGTCCACCATGACCACACGCGCGCCTTGCGTCCCCACATCTATGCCTACAAAGTACTTACTCATCTACGACACCACCTGCTTAAATGTTTTTCTTGCATTTTTCCACTCCAAATATAGCTTCTCGAAATCATCGTGATTTTGAGGAAAAGTCTCTTCCAACAATTCTGGAGTAATATTTTTCACACCCAATGCGTCGTTGCACACAAATACCCCTCCCAGTACAGAAGCCTGACGAAAAGTATTTCTTATCCGAATACTTTTACCGAACAGATTGGCCATGAATTGACGTAATTTCTTACTTTCCACTCCTCCGCCACATGCCCATATATAAGACTCGGCATGCAGGGAGACGTCGCACAGAAATTTGTAATTTTCATATATACTACAAGCAATATCCCACAGGATCGAAAACACAAAACTACCCCTCGTCAATTGATGGGATACCGGCGCATTGAAGATAAAGCCCCCTTTGGTCAAAGGCTGATCTTCATCCGCGATCAAAGACCCCAAGGAAGCCACACATTGTGAATAGGTCGTGTCTTCCAATTCCTTTTCGATCACATCATACCCTTCGTTGGGATAAAAAATCTCTTTGAGACGCTGATAATTCAGTCCAGTCACACCGGCATTAGCCTCCAAAATAAAATTATCCTTATCGATATGCCGGCTTGTCCACGTCCGTTGGTTTATGTCTTTCTCATATCGATCCACTATCTTGATGATCGGTGTAGTGGTCCCCGACACAATAATCATATCATTGGAGGAAGGCTCCATGCTCCGAATTGCCAACTGTGTATCACCTCCACCCACAACCACCACCGCATCGGACGAAATACCGAATTTCTCGGCTTCATCTGGTAAAATACCCCCCAAAATAGAGCCCGAATCCTTCAATGGAGGAAGAATGGATTCAGACAGCCCAAACAATCCCAATAATCGAGGAGACCATTCTTTCTGCTCCACATCGTACAGCAAGGTCTCCGAAGCCTGCGAATGCTCATAACAGACCACACCCGACAACTTGTATTGTATCCAATCACTGATACTCATAAAATAAGTCATCTTGGAAAACATCTCCGGATAAACTTCCCTCACACCCACAAGTTTAAAAGCTGAAAAAAGGGAAGATGGGTACCGACCTGACAACTGATACACAAGATCCTTGTCCTGTAGATCCTTTTCCCATTTCCGACCACGATGATCTATATTGGGCATCCCCAGCAGCGAATTCCCTCCCGCATCAATGATGACAATCCCTTCCCGTTGGCTAGTGGAAGTAACGGCTTTTATTTCTACTTCTCCCGACTCTACCAAAGCTTTTTTCGACAAACTTACAATCTGTTGCCATAACCGATCCGGGTCAAAAAGAATTGAATCGTCGTAATTGGGATCCGTCTCATAAACTACGTTTTCACGTTGAATATTCAATATCTCCCCCAACGGTGTCACGACCGCCACACGGGCATTACCCGTGCCGATATCCACGATCAGATAGGCTTCTCTTTTGGCCATTATGAATGTACTAATGTTTTTTCTAAAATATCTTTATTTACCCATTGCTTGAGCGTACGATTGCCCTCATGGAAAAATTCCCTAAGATTATTATTCATGATGAATGCATGATGGTCCTCTACCTCATGCGTAGCTCCTGCGATATGAGGTGTAGCCAGCACATCCTTGCGCATGATCATCCTATAATCTATCTCATCTGGTGGCTCGTTGTAAAACACATCTAATACTGCCCCCCTTATCTTTCCTTGCTCTAGGATATCCAACAAATCCTCTCTGTTTACAACCGTCGCACGCGCTGTATTGACAAAAATAGCACCACTTTTCAGTAGGGATAAATACTTTTTGTCAATCATGTTCTTGGTTTCGGGTGTTACGGGCAAATGCACACCAACCACATCACATATCCCAAACAATTCTTCCAAACCTACTTTCTTATAGTCTGGATTTGGATCGGTATAATATGGATCAAAGTAATAAATATCACAGGGAAAACCTGCCAAGATACGCGTAGCATATTGTGCTACAGCTCCAAAACCAACCATACCAACCTTTTTGCCAGCCAACTCATTTCCTTTGAACTGCAAATAGGACGTATGCGCTCCTTCGCCCCAATTCTTGCCCTCCAGCCACGCTATAGCAGGGATAGTATTGCGCATCAAGGTAATCACATTGGCAACAAACATTTCGGCTACAGCCTGAGCATTACGAGCTGGCGTATTGAACACCGGAACCCCCAGCTCTGTAGCAACTTTCAGATCTATATTGGAAGGCGTCCCACGACATATCCCCACAAACTTCAATGTCGGAAAACTACGCAACACTTCTTCCGTAATTTCATCATGTTCGGAAATCAGTGCATCTGCCCCCGTCTCGCGCAACAGCGTCACGAGCTCTTTCGGATTATAGGCCCTGCCATGTGGTTTCCAAGGCCTATAAACCACTTCCTCAAACAATTCCCGTAACTCTTGCAACGCCTTCTCATTCTCATACGGTGCAGTTAACAAAACTCTCATATGCTATCTTAATCTAATTATTAAATTCAAAAACCAAACGGCTCCCTTTTCGCCATCGTGAAGAGCAGAGTGGCTGCTAAAACAATTCCAAATCAGCTCCTACAAAATAATGATCACTTGGATAGACACCTTTGTAGACATCTTTTATGATCGTCGAAGCAGAAGCCCTCACACGTCCTTTTAGAAAAATAAAATCGATTTTTTTTCTGATATCCTTTTTCGGATCATCCTTGCCTTTGAAACTGTGCACCGTAGGCCCCGGATCCTGATTGCCGTTGATTTCGACATATGAGTCCTTCCAGCCCGACGACAAGACACTTCGAATGATCTTAGAGTTAGCATTCGCGTTGAAATCACCTACAAAAATCTGCGGAAAATCCGGTTGATATTGGGCAGATTCTTCCAAAACAAGTTTTACTTGCGCCAATTTGGCTTCATTGCTTACATGGTCCAAATGCAGGGTCAAGAACCTACACTCCTTTTGAGTTATCCGATCATACAGCCTGACCCAGCTCATATTCCTTGCCCGGGCAGTGCCCCAAGATTTACTGCCAGCCACCAAGGGAGTCTCCGACAGCCAATAGCCTCCTGCAGCAATCAACTCGAAACGTTTCTTGGAAAAAAAGATAGGGTTTTTCGCGATCCCATGGTATCCCTCCTTGTGCATATCCATCTCCGGGCCGTCAAAATTCAATCCCTGAAAGTCCTTCAAACCCTCTTTAAGATCCAAAAACTGGGGCTTTAAGACCTCTTGAAAACCAATGATATCCGGGTTCTGTGCGCTAATGATTCTCAGACAGCCTTCTTTTCTCGTACTCCACCCCACACCATTGGCTTCGTCCTCATCCAACGCAACACGAATATTACAGGTCAACGCTTTAAAACCTGTTTTTTTGGCTTCCATGTCCATCGCATAGGAATCCACGGATTTCAAGAGAGGTAATGCTGACAATACCCCCATCTTTTTAAAAAAACTCTTTCTATTCATAATTTCTTTATAAAATCACTTTTCTACGAGATACTCAACACATCTTCCCCCAAATATGCACCAGCTTCCAATAGTTCCCCCCTCAATTCATTGACATCAATCTCCGAAGGTGTGACTCCTTTGCGCACAGCTATTTTAGCTGCTCTGCCTGCCGCTTCACCCATCGCCATACACGGAGCCATCACACGGATAGCCGACATCGCTTCATGTGTAGTCGAAATAGAGCGCCCTGCGACTAATAGATTTTGCACCCGACGTGGCACCAACGAACGGTAAGGGATATCGTAACTATCCCCACACCAGGTCAATGTACATCCTCCCCCCTCGGGATGGTGGATATCCAATGGATAACTCGCTACCGCAATAGCATCCTCAAAACGTCGACAACTTAGGATATCCTCAGCAGTCATCACATAATTGCCGACTATACGCCTTGTTTCACGTATCCCCAGAAAAGGAGCCATCTTCGTAAACATAGCCTGCTCAAAGCCCGGCACAAAAGCCTTCAAATAACGCTGTATTTCTTCCACCTGCTTACGCCCTTCGATCTCCCCAAAAGTCAAGCTCTCCGGATTTGTACCATCCACCCCATTGACACGGGACATATTGACCCACACCTCTCCTTCACGCAGCCCGGTAATCAAAATCGTGCGTTCCACTGGAAGATTGTACCCAGCTTCGCGGGCCTTTTGCATGACACTCCGCAGCCCTACTACGATAAACTGATTGTTCTGCCCAAAATATTCGGCCGGGATAAAATCGGTCAAGTAAGTACGAGGCTCCTCTGCAATGGACATCCGCAGTTTTTCCGTATCCACACCGCCCATACAAAACATCAGTGTAGGCGGTTGCGCACCACCCTCTTCATTACCCTGTTCACACTCTACCCCCGCCTTGAAGGCAATATCGGCATCACCTGTACAATCTACTACGGTCTTGGCCAGAATGACCTCCCGACCGGACTTGCTTTCAATAATTACCCCTTGAAGCGTATCTCCCTCCATGACTACTCCCGCCGCAAACACATAGAGCAATACTTTCACCCCAGCTTCCTCTAACACTTTCAATCCGATATTCTTGACCGCCTCCGGCTCTACCAGTGTCAAGCTCATATGCAATGGACAAGGTCGGTGCTCCGACGCGGCATCCACCCCTTTCAGCCTGTCAATAAATTTTTGGGGCAAACCTTTAATAATCTGATTTCCTTTTTGACCCAAAAAGCCTAGAATAGGCAAACCAATCGTCATATTACCACCAACAAAACTCCGGTTGTCGATCAACGCCACTTTCAGGCCGTCAGAAGCGGCAGCCTGTGCCGCAATGATTCCGGCAGGCCCTCCCCCTACAACCAATACATCTACTTCCATACGAACCGGTGTTTCCCTAGCCGGCTCACGAATTGTTTTCACAGTATCCATTTCTTATATAATTTTTATTTTTTTATCTTCTTTTACTTGGCTACCACTACCTGCTTGGCGTCCTCCGGCTTCTCTTTCTTGACCATTGTCCACAGAATAAGCACAGCAATAGGGTGCATAAAGGCCATAGCGATAAAAATCGTATCTGCCCCCAATGAACCCATCATCTGTCCGACAAAATAATTGAACAACACAGCTCCTAACGCACCAAAACCTCCCGCAATCCCCAAAACCGAAGCCACATTCTTGACCGGAAATGCCTCGGCAATGACTACACTGACCGTAAATAGCCAGCTCAAACAAGCCACAGCCACCAAAGCAAAAATCAATATCGTCAAATAAGGGCTAGATACCATTGTGGTAAGGCAACACAAAGGGGCCAACACTGCGATGGCTGTCAACATGATCTTTCGTGCATTCAATGGTTCACGTCCTCTACGCACCATCCAATCCGACCAGGCAGAAGTTCCTATAGCACCCAGATCAGCAACTAAAAAGGGGATCCATCCAAACATGCCAATCTGTGCTAACGTCAGACCCGACTCCTCCTGCAAGTAGCCCGGCAACCAAAACAGACAGAAATACCATACCGGATCGCTGACAAAACGTATCAGCAAAATACCCCACAACGATCTGCGGCTCCACAGCTGCCCCCACGTAAACCCAACACCATTTGTTTTCAGATGATCTGCGTCCGCCACTTCCTGCCGGATCTCCTTCGGCGGCTCTGTATATATCAAGAACCACAACAGGGCGATGACCAACCCAATGATACCCGCAATAATAAAAACCGTATGAAAATCGTACTTGATCGCCAGCCATGCCACCATCGGAGGCGCGATAATAGCCCCTACTGAACTCCCAGCCACACACAGACTATTGGCTGTCGCCCGCAACTTGCCTGAAAACCAAACCGTGACTACTTTGAGCTGAGCCGGAAAATTGGTCGGTTCAGCAGCCCCTAACAATCCTCTAAAAAAGAGGAAAGGACCAAAAGAGTGCGAAAAACCACCTCCAAAACAAGCCATAGACCAACCTATCACCCCGGCAAGCATAACCTTTCGTTCTCCCCATTTGTCCACAAGCCAACCCGCAACAGGATACATAAGGGCATAAAAAACCGTAAACACATTGAGAACTAGCGCATAGCCATCATCCCCGAGCGCAAACTCCTCTTTCAGCATAGGCTTCAGGATTGAAACGATTTGACGATCATAATAATTGAAAACTATGGCTAAAAAGATGACGGATATAATAAACCAACGTCTTCTTTTGGGCGGCATAGGGATAATAAATTTCGACATATAAGGATTATGAGAGTATCTATAATTATTAGCGCAAACAAAATTGTCTTATCAAAGATAAAAAGGATCTTTTAACAAAACAAACTAAAAGAAATAAAAAATAATATTTTTAAACTTTTTTTAACACTAGAATACACAGCTTGATCATTCTAAACAGAACACATGTAGAGACGTAGCATGCCACGTCTCTACTATCATAACAAAAGATAAGATTTTTAAATAGAATCAGAAAATTCATCAAAAAACAGTTAAATTAGCAGATATATTGTACATATCATGAAAAATATAACAGATAGGCACGAGTATATTTTAAAAAAACTAAAAGAAAACAACAAGGTCAGTATAACTGATCTATGTGAAGAGATGAACGTGTCTAATGTGACCATCCGCAAAGACCTAAAAGTCCTGGAGGACAAAAACCTGCTTTTTAGAATAAAGGGAGGAGCCTCTATGAACAATCCTTATGCGATAGATCGTCCTATTCTGGTCAAAGAAACTATCAACTCAGATGAAAAAAACAGAATAGCTAAGGCTGCTGTAGAAATGATAGAAGACAACGATTCTATATTGATAGGTTCGGGCACTACGGCTTATGCGGTTGCAAGACACCTATCGCCAAATCACCCTTTGACCGTCATTACGCCTGCACTCAAAGTCGCCTTAGAGCTGTGCAATAAACCCAATATTGAAGTATTGCAATTGGGGGGACTCATACGCTCAAACTCATCCTCTGTGGCCGGACAGTACGCCATACGGATTTTGGACGATGTTTCTTGTGGGATTCTTTTCCTGGGGGTAGATGGTATCGATCTAGAATTTGGCATTACGATCAGCAACCTGACAGAAGCCACCCTAAATCAAAAAATGTTGCAAACCTCCCAGAAAGTAGTTGTCTTGGCCGACAGCACTAAATTTGGCCGTAGGGGCTTAGGTAAGGTGTGCAATCTGGAAGACGTAGATTATATCATTACTGACCAAGGCGCATCCAAGAAGTATATCACCACTTTGGAAGAAGCAGGAATCAAGGTAGTCGTAGTGTAAAAAACCACACTACCTCTCCAACACCTTTAAAGCACTGTAAGCCATCCCTCCTATAGCTTGCTCAAAGGCATCTTCATCGATCTGAAAGGTAGGTGTGTGCAATTCAGAACCTATACCTTTTTGCGCATTTGCTACGCCGATAAAATAAAAAAGGGCTGGATAGTTATGCGAATAATAAGCAAAATCCTCTGCTGCCATCCAAATATCAAGATGCTCAAAAGATTCTTTTGAAGCATACTCTTGCAAATAAGCAGAAACGACTTCCGTCAATCTGCTATCATTTATCAAAACCGGATAGCCTCTACGTATCTCCAATTCTACCGTTGCTCCATAGATACCCGGCAGTTCCTTAATCTGTTTCTCAATCAGTGCGAGCGCCTGCGCACGCCAGTTTTCGTCCATGGTCCGGAATGTGCCTTCTATATACACTTCTCCAGGGATTACATTGGTCGCACCATTGGCAATCACTTTGCCAAATGACAAAACGGAAGGAATAGCGGGATTGGCAAACCTGGATACCACCTGCTGTAATGACAAGATCAACTGTGCAGATATCACGACAGGATCAATATTCAGGTGAGGCTGTGCACCATGCCCTCCCTTACCTTTGATCGTAATATAAATCTCATCACTGGAAGCCATAAACTTACCCGAGCGGACACCGACTTTGCCCACGTCCAATCTAGGGGAAACGTGAAGTCCTATCACACCTTTGACATTCTCGCTCGGCAAGGGTAGTTTTCCCGAAGCCAAAACAGAAATTGCTCCCCCTGGTATCTTCTCTTCTGCCGGTTGGAAGATACCGATGACCGTACCTGAAAAATCACCTTCCAATCCTTTCAATATCCGTAAGACAGCCAACAGATTCGCCGTATGAAAATCATGGCCACAGGCATGCATGACACCTTCATTATTCGAAGTAAAATCAGTATCGTTTTGCTCATGAATCGGCAAGGCATCGATATCTGCCCTCAAAATCACGACATTCGTGCTTACAGATTGCTTACCGACAACTTTAGCAATCAGGCCTGTATCGGCCACCTCTTCAAAAGCTATGCCGTAAGACTGTAGTACTTTTTTTATATATCGGCTAGTCTCATATTCCTGAAAAGACAGTTCGGGAAAGCGATGCAGATGCCTACGGTTAAGAATCGCTTCATCCTTGACCGATGAGACGAGTTGTTTTAGTTTTTCAATCATGACAACAAAATTACATCAAAATTTTGGCACCTTACTATCCGTAGTGTTGAGCGTAACTTACCCCATTTATCGGAAGCCGTTACAACGGATTAGTAATTAAAATGGAGCTGAGCTCCCTATACTTAGAAAGTCCTTCGAGATTCCTACCACTAAGAACCGAAAGGACTCGCTAGGGAGAGTAAGGGGGAGGTATAATACACAATTATTAGTTTATTATAAAATATTTCACACTTTTTACCCTCCCCCCTCTACCCCCTCCAAAGTGGGGTAATAGCCTACAGGTATAACAGAAAGGCCAAATGAAAACTTTTATGTCTTCACTAAATATTTACGCAAGAACTTCTCTACAAAAGCATCGTCATTCAATAGCGGATAGTCCGCATACACCCTGGATATCTCTTCGTATTGCCCCGGAGAAAGCACTTCATTGGGATTAAGGCACCAAATGCCTTTCATCAGCCCCTGCCTCCGCAACACTTCATGTATCCCTGGTATGCAGCCATGAAAATTATTGGCCGTATCAAACAGAGCAGCATTCACATCCGTCGTCTGGTTAGACAGCACCTGCAATTCTCTCCACTTGACATAGGTCGGATTATTTTTATAGTCTTTGACCCTCGCCAACAGCTCAACGGCCTTATTCGTCCAGACTGCCCAGTGCCCCAACAAACCTCCCCTGAACTCAACTTCCACTTCTTGCTCGTCCACATTGAACCGATAAATGGATAAAAGATCCTGTACGATGTTATCGTCATTACCTGTGTACAAAGCGATATCCTCACGTCTGGAAGAATATGCGATCGCCCGAACGACATCAAACGTCTGATATCTATTGAAAGAAGCACATTTGATCGCTTCCACATTGTCTATCTCGACAAATTTGGACCAAAAATCATAGGTAAATATTCGTCCACCAACAGAAGGCTGTAAGTAGAAACCAAAAACAGGAATAATTTTAGCGACTTCCCTGGTCCGATCCAATATTTGCTCCTCGGTCAAATCCTGTAACCCTCCCATACTCAGCAACCCCATATCATAACCCAGATCTACAGCAACCTTTGCTTCGCGTACCGCCTGCTCCACTGGCCCACATATTCCGGCAATTTTCACAAACGGTCTGTCCAGCCTGGCCTCATCGATGACCTCAGCGGTCAATCGGAGCACCTTCTCGAAGAGATTATGTTCTGGCAAACGAATCTCAAATTGGGTGGAATGCACAGCTACGGCAACTCCTCCGGCACCACTCGCTATATAATACTTGGTCAACAGCCTTTGGTGTTCCTCGTCAAATTGACGGAACTCATCTAGAGCCAATGGATGGGCCGGGATGACCGTTCCTTCCATCAAAAGCGATTTCAAAACACTATCCAATCTTTTCATTAAAACTTTCCTCCTCTCTCCTGAAAATGGGTATCCTTACCAAATTCGTCTCCATTTTGCAATATCCACTGTGCTGTAACGTCAATAACCTCCAAAATACCAGTTTTGGGATAGCCAAATATCCGATGGCATTCTGCCGCATTATTCAACAAGGCTGTTTGTTCGGGTTCGTTGACAAAAATCGGTTGCTTTCCCAAGGCTGTCCCCAACTTTTCGGCAATCCAACGAATGGACAGGATTTCCGGTCCCGTGACATTCAGCACCTTTGCCGGGCTTTCACAGTGCAATAAGCTTCGAAGTGCTATTTCATTGGCATCACTCTGCCAAATCACATTGACATTGTTTGTACGAATATCTATAGGCTGATGATTGTACACCTGCTTGGCAATCTCTCGCACCACACCGTATCTGAAGTCTACGGCATAATTCAACCTATAGAGCAGCATAGGGGTATCATTCTTCTTGCTGAAATACGTAAAGATACGTTCCCTGCCCAACGTACTTTGTGCATATTCACCGATCGGCTCAGGCAGGGTACTTTCATCTATTCCACCCGAACGCACGTCCACAAAAGGCAACACGTTACCGGAAGAAAAAGCGACAATCCGGGAATTTTTGTACTTCTCGGCTACACGCCCTGGCAGGTAAGTATTCATGGCCCAGGTAAAATCTTCTTTACCAGATGAACCAAATTTGAAACCTGCCAGATAGATCACATTCTTCACTTCGGGGAGCGCTCGCAAAGCCTCGTCATCCAACAAGTCACAAGCAATAGTCTCTATCCCCAAGCTTTCCAGGTATTGTCTTCCGGAAGCATCCGAGAAACGGGAAACTCCATAGATCTTTCGGAAGATACCCAATTGATTAAGACCATCCACCAGGAGCTTGGCCATGCTAGGCCCCATCTTTCCTCCTATACCCAAGAAAACAAAATCCCCGTCGATCTGTGCAAGATCTTTCAGAAAGGCCTCCGAAGGCCTTGTATACTTTTCTTCTAATTCTGCTAAAACCTGATTATCCATATTATTTTATTTTTTTAAGTTATGTAAGTGATAAAAGTGAAGTAAGTTATGGAGGTATGTGCTTACCCTTCATAACTACATCACTATCATCACCTTCATCACTTTATTTCAAAAACATATCGTAAACATTACTAACCATTAATACCAATATAACCACAAGGCCCAAGGCCCCTCCGATCTTATAAAAAAGATTATTAGCGTTCTCTCCCATTATTTTTTTACTATTTCCAATGACATAAATGGATATCCCAATAAAAGGCACCAAAAATATCGTCACACTTTGGGCCAATACAATAAATTCCAACGGTAACTTCCCAAAGGTGATTGCAACGACACAACCCAATATCATGACGATGGAGATTAATATTTTTACTTTTTTGGAACTTAGGCTGCTTCCAAATCCCAAAGCGTCTCCCAGGAGCGCACCACCCACAGTCGCATTTCCGATCAAAGAAGAAAATGCGGCACCAAAAAGCCCCACAAAGAACAACGAGCTGGCATGCTTACCAAACAAAGGTTCTAAAGCTTTACCCATTTCGGCCGCAGTGCCCACATGAATACCTTTCGGAAACAATACAGCTGCGGCACACACCATGACCGCCGCACTCATAAATCCCAATATCGCCACACCTGTAAATGCACCTCTTTCTGAATTTTTGATGTTCACAGCACTTTGTGTTAATTTTCGCCGTTCCTGAATTAGATATGTCTGGTAAAACGCACCTACCAATGAAAAACAAGAGGCTGTAAAGGCAATCAATAACCCGATGGAACCATCTGGAATAGCAGGCACAAATCCAGCAAAAAATTTATCAAACTGGATATCGGCCAAAAACAACGTGGCAATAAAACATGCCAACATAACCAATATCAGCGCCAACATCAGTTTTTCCAAGATTCTATAGAAAGCAGGAAAAAACAACAACGCTATGGCTATGGCTGTAAAAATAATGATCCAGATATACATGGGTGTCCCCGTAGCCTCTCCTATAGCAATCCCTACCCCGATACTGTTGCCTGCCTGAAAAGAGGTTGCCACCAAAAATATGCCGACACCGATCGCTATGCCAATGCCTTTATTAAAATTTTCCTTTATCAATGTCAACAGGGACTTATCATGAACAGCTCCTATCCGCGAGCACATAGAGGTATAAATACCCATGAAAAACAGGGCAACCAATACAATCCATAAGAGCGAGTATTCGTAATCTGCCCCCATTTTGGAAGTAATCGTCATCTTACTTGGACCAAAAACAAGGGCTGTTGTGATAATGCCCGGTCCTAAAATGTTCATCAGTTTTTTCATCAAAAAATAATTTTCTCTTAATCCTGTGAAACCTGCCTGCCTCTCAAAGCAAGACATATATATTTATTTACTCTCCCTATTTTTTTGCTCGGGTGTCTTTTACTTTTGTCACAGCAATATTCGCGTATGTATTGCCAAAACTGGTTCGTACATATGTAGTGATCTCTGCTATTTCTTCGTCTTTCAGAAAATTGAACGCTGGCATCGGCTGATCGTATTTGACACCTCCAACCTCAATTTCCTGGGTAAGTCCATTCAACACGACATCCAGGAACTTTGATTCATCCATCACCCATTCCGTCTTGCGTAGAGAAGGCACAGACCCTACAGCGCCTTTTCCATCTTCTCCGTGGCAAGATGCACAATAAGCCGTATAAAGAGCTTTCCCACTTTTCATATCCAGATTCTTCTCTTCGTATGCTGTTTGGTATTTTTCCGGCACAAAATCGATAAGCGAAAGTTTCAGAATACGATCGTCACCCGCTACCGGAAAATTTGTTTGTGGCTTCCAGTCCCTGTTACTTGTTGCAATATACACATTACCTTTGTGATCACTTGTAATGGCACGTATCCTACCGTAATAATCCTTGAGATAGATACGCTCATTGACTACCTTTGTCTGCGAGCGGTCCAGTTCAAGGACACGTAGACTTTGATCCTTGAGATTCCCAAGCAATAAGGAATTTTTCCATTCGGGTATTTTGTTGAATAGAGGGTAATGTACAGCAGCAGGAGCAATGACTGGCGTCCATGACTTTATAGGTTCGGTCGTCCGATGCTCTCGTGCATATTCCTGTTCTTCCGGCAGATCATGGTACCCCTCTATCTTCTTCCATCCATAATTATGCAAAGGTCGAATCCAATTCAGCTCATCCTCGATAGCATCCCCATGCTCAGAGGCAATAATATGGCCGCTTGAAGTCACGGTCAGACCTTGCATATTTCGAAACCCCCAGGCATACACATACGAACCTTTGATCGGATTGTCTGTCGGAATACCGCCTTCATCTGTCATACGTAGTATTTTACCGTTCAAGGATGTAGAATCCTGTGCATAAGTCTTCGAATGTGCATCTCCGGTAGCCCAATACAAGAAGTCATCTTTGCCAAAGACCAATCTGGAGCCGTTGTGCCCTGTCGCCCCTTCAATTTTCAACAATACTTTTGTTTCCGAAACTACTCCTTTTTCGTATCTCAACCTCAGCAATTCACTAAAAATATGTTTTCCTTCCTTCGTTGTATAACAGGTGTACAGATAGGGTTGATTTTCGAAATCTGGATGGATCGCCAAGCCCAAAAGTCCCAAAGTACGGTGATGGTACACATTGGGAACAGTATAAATGACATTCCGTTTATTCGTTTCTGGGTCCAATTCTGAGATATTTCCCTTTATTTCAGTAAAAAAAATAGAATGCGTGGTCGCGTTGTACTGCATATCCCACGGCACATCCAAACTGTCTATCAATTCCTCAACTCCCAAAAATGTATTATCCGATACTTTTACATAATCGATGTATTTGTCCCTACTGCCATCCGAAATGCAACGAGAAAACAACAAAAACACAACAATATATACACCTGTCCAAACTATTCTTTGCATCTTGGAATGGTCTAAATCACATATTTTAATCTAACACTATTAAACACCCTAATTTACAGGTTATGCACGTCTTTTATTTCAATCGAACACTTCATATCGTTAACGTTAACGAACATAGGTCTAAAAAAAGCACCATATCTGTGCTTTTTTTTCAATTGATTTACTAAGATAAACATATTAATCTGATTTGCAATACTTTTTTTAAACTTTTATAAAAATATCCTATCATAGACAAATACGCCGATACTATTCTGTTATTCCACAGGAATCACAAGGGATTTTTCAACTACGGAGACTTCCGGGTTTTAAAAACTCCGGAAGTCTTATTTTATTATTTTTGCAAATTCTGCTTAAGCCAACTATATGTCCTTTTTCTTTGTTCAGGATAAATCTTATGCTCCCCTTCGGGTATAATATACAACTGTTTAGGCGCTGTCATGATATTGTAGGCCACAAAACAAGTTGTCGGCGGAGTCGTCGCATCATTAAATCCCCAAGATAGATAGGCAGGCACGTTGATATCTTTGGCAAAATTGACCACATCATAATAAGACAATGTCTTCATGACCTGTTCTTTGTTGTCCTGATACAACTCAGGCTTAGCAAAAAAATGCGGCCATCCTCCTGCTCTATTATTGAGGTATCCTGTAAAATCGCACATGGCAGGACAAAGGGCTACCATAAAATTTATACGTTTTTCCAGTGAGGTCGTGATAATCGACAATGCACCTCCCTGGCTAGACCCCCATCCTCCGACATGCTTTCCATCAAACTGTGACAATGAATAGATAAGATCTACAGACCGCACACAGCCCAATATGACATTTTTATAATAAAACGAATCCCGATCGGAAGTACCTTTATACTGATAACCTTTCAATTCATTATTCTGCAAATCAACATAATAAGATCGATCATGTATAACCGGTCTCCCATGTATATAAAGATCAAGGGTTATAAATCCATCTTCGGCCGTTTTCGGATCGCCCGATAAGGGTGCCCATCCTGCTCCCGGAAAACGGATAATAGCCGGGTATTTGCCTTCTTTTTTGGGAATACATAGGACACCATAAAACTTTTTGACACCATCATTGAAAAACTCGTATTCTGCTTGATACACATCTACCACATCATTGCTTCTCCCAGCGATAGGTGTAAGCTTTGAATTCAGTGGTACATTCTTCGATTTTTTGATTGCATCCGACCAGAAGCTGTGGAAATCCGAAGGAGTGACTGCACTAGGTTTGATAGCTTCAGGTTCAAAAGCGGCCGTGGCCACAGATTTGTATATTTTACTTTTTACACGCACCCGTACATCACATCTTAAAAACCCGGGCTCGTTCATAACCTCTCCTTCCAATTGTCCATATCCATTCGCTATAGACACCTTTCCTTTGCGTGTAGGTTCCATTTTTTCAGGACCAATCATATAGGTCATATCTGCCTTCTCGACGGGCTGTCCATCCACAAACAATTTTATCTTGAATATAGGTTTTTCACCTGTCTTATATATCCAGTCCTTTTTATCGGGCAATACAGAAAATTCTACACCATCTGTAGTGACGGTCTTGGGATCTTCCACATCTATGCCGGCAACAGCCTGTTGCGCTAATATTGGTGAAGAAGAAAAAAGTAGCCCCGTAAACAGCATTACAGGAAATAAAAGATGTTTGAAGTTCATTTTACTGATTTTTAGTTTTAATGTGATGTATATTTTTTTCACTATTGCTTTTTCAGCAGTTTACCCTGCAGCCAACTTGTTCGTTTTGCGATTTGTGCCCTGCTATACCAATGTCCGGCAATTTTTTCGATAAATAGTTCTTTAGGTGCCCCAATGGAATTGTAGACAGAAAACATCGTCGTAGGTGGAGTTGTCTCATCGTTAAATCCCCAACTGTATAAGCCCGGTACACGAATATGTTTGGCAAAATTCACCGCATCATAATACTGCAGACTATGGATAGCATTTGGTGTACGAAACCGCTCATTCTTAAACATATGTGGCCAACCACCGGCCCTACCATGTATATAACCCGTTAAATCGGACAAGGCCGGTGCGTAAGCCGCAAGATATTTTATCCTACTATCCAATGCGGTCGTAACCAGTGTCAGTGCCCCTCCTTGACTCCCTCCCATGGCCGCGATATTCTCCCCGTCAAACTGCGGTAAGGTATAAATAAAATCAATAGCCCGTACACATCCTAAATAGACCCGCTTAAAATAGTATGTATCCCTATCGTTCATCCCTTCTACCCTATATCTTTTGAAAGTAGTATTGGCCAATTTTTTATACTCACTTTCTTCCATATTCAATGGAATACCATGAATTCCTATCTGTAACGTGATGATTCCTTCTTTGGCTGTCTCCGGACTTCCTTTAATTTTATGTATACCGGCTCCCGGAGGGTTGAATATAGCCGGATAACGTCCAGGAGCTTTTGGGACACACAGGATACCGTATATACGACTACCGGGTTTATAGTTTTGAAACGATATTTCATACACATCCACCTCGTCGGTCGACCGATCTTTTAATAACGTCATCTGAGGGTCCAATGGAAGTTTGCGATTGTCCGCTATAGCCTCTTCCCAAAAGGACATAAAATCATTCGGGAGTTTGACGGTGGGTTGTATAGCGTATGGATCAAATGCAGCTGTAATAACTTCCCTATATTGCTTGCCTTCGTACTCCATATTGATCACGCATCTCAAGAAACCAGGTTGATGACTTGTTCCCGCCGAAATCTTAAAACGACCATCAGTTGTCATCAAACTATCCTTGATAACCGCTGGCAACATTTCCGGGCCGATTTCATATTTTATCTTTACCTGATCCACGGGTTGTCCCTTATACTTCACCGTACCGGAGACAAAAAACTTCTCCCCTGCCTTGTATATCCAATCCTCATGATCCAGGGAAAGTCCTCCGGTCAAGTCCTGCGGCTTAGGTTGAGATTGAACATGGAGAACAGACAAACAGCATACCAATGTTAGGTATACAAATTTGAAACTAAATTTTAATACGTGTTTAATATTCATACTGTAATACATCTATTTTAATGGATGTGGCTATTGACCAGACTGACAAAGCATCTTGATTGGATGAAGATTCGGAATGACAGCTACAAAATGACACCTATCTCTATATCATCCCATGAAGCATGGGTATTCCAGGTCCTCAATCCAAACTTGCCTCCCTGCAAAGGTTCGCTATCCTTCACGTCATGTACCTTTACATTATTTAAATAATAGCGTATCCTGCTCTGTTGTATAGCACAGACGACTTCATAGCATTTGTCCTCCTCCGAATAGACTTTACTATCGCTCAATAAGATAAAGCCCGGATCCTTTCTCAACCGGCTATGCTTGAATGTCAATGTCGCTATATAATTTGTGATTTGATGATATTGAGAATAGGCTCCTGTACGTCCGCTTTCCTTCCCTATTTTCAGCACCGTACCATCATTTTCCCTTGCGTGTGAGATATGATTGAAGTTCAATTTATTATCCGTCATACCTTTTTCGGATCGGGTCTTGTACCGGATCACGATATCTTGTGGAAACTCATCCGTATACCATAATGTCGAACCTACACCGTAATCGGTTATAAACAACTTACCGTCTCTGATCTGCACATCTGCCTTTGTAGCTTCCAATACCCAATTTTTCATACTTTCTTCGGATGAAAAATCTTCCCTTAACAACCATTTGACACGGTAGCTATCTCCTCCAACAGACAAGGTGTCTGTCCCTAACAAATCAGGAGAGCAATATAAACTTTCATCGTAAGCAAGCCATACAATGGAAGAGGTCAATAAAGCAACCAGAAGAAGTATTCTATTTATGCAATTTCTATAATATATCATATTACCTTTTACCCGTTCTTTGATTTCCGGATTTACTTGTGCAATATATCCAATCGATACAACTCTTTACCAGATCTATAATACAACTCTTTATCCAAACCAAGGATAACATCTGCCCCTGACTTTTGGAAAGATCTGGTCTCTAGTGTCTGGGAATCCAGGGCTACGAGTCTGCCTTGCAAAGATCCGTATATCATTCCATTTGGATGGACAACAAAAGAGTCCGGTCTCCACAGGAAAGAGTCCCTACTGTCATCAAAAATGTGTTTGGTCAATACAACTTCCTTCTTCTTTACATCAAATTTGAACAATGTGCCTCCTGCATACCCCCAAACTAAACCATCTGGACCATTGATCAGGATTGTAATCGCTTTGGCACCTGCTACGGGAACGATTTCAACTATTTTTTGTCTTTTCACGGGATCCCACACAAACAGTTTGGCTTCCTTGTCTATGGGCTGACCGCCTAAACCACCCCATATCGAACATCCTCCGATCAACATATTATCCTGATACGCCAATGTGATTACTGATTGATTGTCCACAACGCTCACCTGATTGACGATTTGGTCCGTAGCTCCGTCAATCTCTATCAACTTTCCTCCATTTTTTCCATAATCCGGCACTGTACCAAAAAACACTTTGTTTAAGCTTGGAACCGCCAGTGCCCCAAAGGGGCGGTCCTGACCTTCGGAAGTTCCTATCAGTTTCGGATTCTTTTGTTTGATATTCCATTCCGAAGAAGTATCGTACACATGAAATCTGCATTTAGGATAGTTACCAAAATATATTTTGGTTCCTAGTTTAGTAGCACTCTCCGTTTGGGATAGACCTTTATAGACTGTAGGCTCATTTTTGTTTAGATCAAATGCAGCATTATTACCACTCAAATAGCCCCCCGACCAAATTCTCTTGTCCGGTCCCATATCGATATAGGTCAAAGCGATAGGCTGAGGCGGTACTTTTAAGGTATACGATTGTTTTTCTGCCGAAACAGGGTCAAACATCACTATTTGCTGATATGTATTTAAAAAGACAAGCTGCCCTTTTTCATTCCACGTCGAGGCCTTGGGTGTGCCTCTAAAAGCAGTTATTTCTACCGGCGCGGGAGAGGACAAGTCATAATCCAACATCATCAATTTACCATTCTGCACATAATACACCTTTTGTGAATGCGGATCTTTGATAATAGTTTTTACATTAAAAGCGGGTAATTCTTCTTCATATACCTTTTTTGTGAGGTTGTACACCAGTATATTTTTGGCCGTTCCACCGGTCACATTGAGGTAAATCCTGTCACCGGATTTCAACCCTTTGATATGACCTATATCATAGACAAATTTCGACGAGCTATATTGAGCAGGCAATATATTTTTTTTAGTCTTGGACTTTACGTCAAGTTCTATCAGGTGTGCATGTGCACCGATACCTGCATATATCTTCTGTTCGGCATGACTGTAGGCCAGCCCTCTTACATAGTTTTCACCTTCCATCAAAGGACCATTTCCAAAATCTGTAATACCTTCATCCGGATGATACCTAAAAACACGGCAATTGGGGTATGTAGCTCCGTATATTTCCCCGTTTTCTCCAGCGGCCAAATCCCATAAATAGTTTTCAGTTCCCAACACTTTCCCTAGATTTTCTACCTTGTCTGAGCCGGGGACATGTTTGTATAAAAGCCCTCCTGCACCACCGGCAATATAGATCACACCTGTCGAACTGACCTCCACATCCCATGATCCATCCACTTTTGGCAAAGGCAAATCTGCCTCCAGCTGGCGGGTAGCTACGTCAAAAGCAACCAGATGCGCAGGAGTACCCCTCGTAACCGTATAGATCAACAGTTTACCGTTGGGATCCTTGGCAAAGATGCTCCCTTGCAACGATACATCGGCTAACTGTGGACCTAAATTGGTAATCTTAAAATTCTCTTTAGGCATTACTGCTAGTTCTTGTGCCGAAACCGAAATGGCAAGAAGAAATAACAGCAATAGATTGATTTTTCTCATTGAATATTCTTTTTTTAAGAAGGTACACGTAGCACGCCTACCTATCAATAGGCAGGCGTGTACCATGTTTGTGCTACCGCATATACTTGACATATTAAAAACAAACCCATCTACTTATTTCGCAAGATGGATTACTTTAAGATTGTTGATCGTTAAAGATGCCGAATTGTCATATATAAATTTTCCTTCTGCATTTTTTTCGCCCGAATGAGCCCCTTCACGCGACATAATGCTGAAAGCTTCCAAATCCTTTGTGTACCCGATAGATTTATCCTGTGGCGAATAGTTACGCGCCATAGATTGCAATGTTGCACCTTTTTGCTCATTATTTATATACACATGATAAGCTTCTGCCGGCAAATTTTTTGTCTCTCCATTGAAAGTATAGGATTGCGGTTTGTCCGAATTATTAAAGAATAAATCTATCTTAGCTTCTTTCCCGTTGGTCAATAAGGATGCAGGTACACTTTGCCATCCCCATTTCTTT